>Ga0210011_1001150_pt1 | contig 25673 bp, 35 predicted proteins | sample CryGeymeta201502_FD_183972 | JGI IMG/M metagenome (GOLD analysis project Ga0210011, IMG submission 183972) | Groundwater microbial communities from Crystal Geyser aquifers in Utah, USA - Crystal Geyser metaG 2015-02 (SPAdes) (version 2) | ecosystem: Environmental > Aquatic > Deep subsurface >...
AGAGTTGATTGAATACGTTTACCAACAGATACATTATTACAACAATAAACGTATACATTCAGCTCTTCGGGTTCCACCCGTCGTATTTAGACAGAGACAAGGTGTCTAAATTTTGGGGTACTTGACACGAACGATCCCAACGCACTCTTGAAGTACCTCATTACGTGGCAAGAGCAACGAGCAAAGGGCATCGACGCCCAAGCGCTCTTGGCTCAGCGGATGAACATGACCCTGAAAGATCTGGGACATGTCACCCAAGACAACTGCTACGTTTTGGCGTACAACTACTCGGCACGAGCCATCCTCCTTCGGGAGATCGGCTACGAAGAACCAGAACCGGTCAAAGATGACGGCGACTACCGCCAAAACTTCCGCCCAACTGGACAACGCCGTAACCTGACGTTTTAATTAAGTCAGCCAACATATTCAAGGCCGGGGTCCGTCACCATGACGGGCCTCGGTCAAACCAACACAAGGAGTCTTACAGATATGCCTTACAACACGAATCCGCCTGCAGCAATCCACAAGTCTGGGATCGCCATTGCGCTCCAGAAAACTACGATGCAGACACAGGCAAGCCTGTCATTGCCACCCGGCCTGGGGAACTACCCTCAGTTTGTCACGCATCGCGCATGGCACTCTGACTTCCGACACCTGGAAACGTATGGCCGTTGGTCCCGCCCTCTTCTGCCTGGTGACGAACGCTTCTACAATGCTGGCCTAGACGTCAGCTATATCTACGTCGTCATCCCGGAAGCCGAATGGCGCGAGCGGCAAGGCAGCTTGGTTGCTCCGGCATGGCTGAGTTTCAGCCAAAGTAAGGGAGCAGCCCTCATGTTCAAATGGGGGGAAATCAACCCTTTGACTCTGGCTAGCGAAATGTCCCTGTCCTTGGCACCCCAACCCTGCACCATCAGCGGTATGACCCAGATGGTCCAATCCATCATTGACACGGGCAAATCGCCCTGGCTGGATGGGTTCCCGACGAACCCCTTCCGTATGCATGATCACGATGCCCTGGTACGACAGATGCTCTTTACCTTCAACCGGAACCTGGACATGAGCATGTTCGTGACGGGAAATGGACCCACACCCTGGACGATCAGCGTCCTGGCCTGGGAGCAGGAATATGTCGAACCGCCCATGGTAATGCGAGGCGCACACGCAAAAGGCTTGCGCTCTCTGGAAGCCGCCAGCATCACCGCAGGCGAAACCATGCGACAGCCGATTCCTCGCGCCCGCCCCGCCAGTGCATTCAAAGATCAACCTTGCGCCATGGCGCGGTACTTTGTGGTTGACGAGATGACAGCCCAGCGACTGGGCCTGTACCCTCAGACCACCTCGTACCCCCAGCGGCCTGAACCACAGAAGGACTGGATGACCAGCAGCGGTGCCCCGGTGGTGCACACCCCCGGTCTGAAGTTCTAGACCAAAAGAAGTAGAAAGCTCAGTTTCAACCGTGTTGGGAAGAAGGACCTCGTGTCCTTCTTCCCACACTTTCTTATACTTACAAAAATTTGTAGCTATAATAAAGTGAACGGACATTAACAAAGGGTCTTGCCTAGATAACGACGAGAGAAATGTCGTAAAATCAAGTCATGACCATGAAAAAGGATCATAAAATACAACGACGAATCAGCAGTAAAAAAGTAAGTCTCATAGTGCGTTGTTTTGTGGCCGATTGTACGGCGACCCAAACCTCACAGATTGTTGTGGCAAATCGAAATACAGTCAACCGCTACTATAACTACCTTCGAGATCAGATCGTGGCTGATGCCCTGAAAGATCGTGCACGTTACAATATTGATAATGGTATTGAGGTAGACGAGAGTTATTTTGGAGCAAAGCGGGTACGAGGAAAACGAGGACGTGGAGCAGGGAATAAGATAATAGTGTTAGGGTTACTCAAAAGAGAAGGGAATGTTTTTACGCAAGTGATAGCCAATGCTTCAGCGCAAGAGATAATGTCGATCATACGTAAGGTCGTACGATCAGGGTCAGATATCTATACAGATGGGTGGAGGAGTTATGACGCGTTGGCAGTATACGGATATAACCACAAGAAGGTTAAACATTCAGAGGATGAGTTTGTAAACGGGGACGCACATATTAATGGGATAGAATCGTTCTGGTCATGGACGAAGCGAAGATTGGCAAAGTTTAATGGAATACCTAAAAGACAGTTTGCGAGGAATCTGATAGAATCAGAGTGGCGATTCAATCACCGAGACGTGTTGGAAAAATCGCTCAAAGATATTAGCCTGTAGTGTCGCTTCCGCTAGTCAAGACCCTTATTGGTTTAGGCTTAACTTTCATATATATACTATCAATCATTACCACAGTCGACCATGCAAATAGTATTCTACGTGTTGAAATAATAAGCTCTCTCATCTTTGGACTAATTGTTGGTTTTTTTATTTTTCTACTAGAAGGCCGTCGCGAGGAAAGAAACCAAAACAATGCACTAAAATTCACCCTTGAAAACCTTGTTCTTCTTGAATTAAAACTCCAAGCCCAAAGAGAACCTAGTAAACTCACAGAAACCCTTGGAAATGCGAAAAAATGTTACTTCGACGGTAGCCATGTGAATGGAATTATGGATGTTCTCACAAAATATCGAGACTTTATAGTAGAAGCCCACACTCGCAAAATAGCTACCGAGAGAACCTCTATGCTTCTTGATTTTTATATGGAAACTGAGTTTGCATACATTGATGCTGAAAAGCTAGACAATAAATTAATTCCTTTTTGCACGAACCACTGTTCAAAAAAAGGTCGAGAATACACTAACCTCAGTCAATCCTCTATCGAATATGTTAGGGGAAAGGTACTAGGGATTGAGGACGAAACACTTGCTGGAAGAAAGAATATTACTACCGAAGAGTGCTACAACCTATTAAATCAAGACTACGAATTCACAAATCTGGTTACTGCCGTACTAGACAAAAGAGAAAATCTTATTCAAAAACAATTGAACTTAAAAAATACTTAATCTAATCCTTACCACTTAAAGTGAGCGAAAGCTCGGTTGGCATCAGCCATCTTGTGGGTATCTTCTCGTTTCTTAACGGCACTTCCTTCACCAGCAAATGCATTTGCCAATTCTTCAGCTAATCGCTCATGCATAGGTTTACCACTTCTTGAACGCGCAGCGTCAATTATCCATCGCATAGCTAAAGCCTCTGAACGACCTTTAGGCACCGGAAGAGGGATTTGAAATGTTGCACCACCAACACGACGCGAACGAACCTCTACATCTGGCTTAACTGAATTTATTGCCTTGTCAAAAACCTCAACAGGATCAGCCTCTACCTTCTTTGATGCAGTTTCAATTGCCGTATATACAATCTTTCGTGCTTTATCTTTTTTACCATCAAGCATGATGTAATTGATAAAACGTGTAACACGGGGGCTACCATAAACTGGGTCTGGAACTATAATTCGTTTTCGTGCTTGTTTACCTCTCATAATATATTTTAGCTATCTTTAGACTTTTTTGAACTCTTCTTAACTCCATATTTAGAACGAGACGTCTGACGACCCTCAACACCTGCTGTATCAAGCGCACCACGTACAATGTGGTATTTTACACCTGGCAAGTCTTTTACTCGTCCACCGCGCAAAAGGACAATGCTGTGTTCTTGTAAGTTGTGACCTTCGCCAGGAATATAGGCTGTCACTTCTTTACGGTTTGATAAGCGAACACGAGCAACCTTACGCAAAGCAGAGTTAGGTTTTTTAGGTGTCATTGTCTTTACCTGTAAAACCACAGCACGTTTAAATGGGCTATATGCTTCAGAAAGTCTATTCTTATTACTATTCCAGCTACCCGTTAGGGCAACTGACTTATCTTTCTTAGTTTTGCGTACACGCCCTTTTCTTATCAATTGATTAACTGTTGGCATAACACGGGGATTTTACCACAGTACCCAAAAATCTCCAACATTTAGATTATTTCCTTCTTTCAAACAGAAAGCAGGAATATAGAGCATGATTTAATGTAAATCAAACAATACCAATGGGTACACAAAAATGACAACAAGGTATTTAACCCTTACATAAGGGGGGAAACGTGACTACAGATCAATAACAACAGGTAAAATAAGTGGTTCGCGTTTTGTTTTAGAGAAAAACAGACTGCGCAATTTTTCGGTTAATTTTTCTTTTGTCTTATTCCATTCTTTAATATGTGTTCCTTGTACTGTTTTACCCGCTAACTGTTTAGCGTGTTTTACCAACTCCCCGGACTCAGCCTGAAACACAAAACCACGACTTATTACATCAACTATGTTTGAAAGTTTGCCTTCTTTATCTTTTCTCATAATAATCACAAATACCCCATCTTGGGAAAGTTGCATCCTATCTTCCAAAACAATTTTACCAACATCGCCAACCAAACTTCCGTCAACGAACACATCCCTAGTTTCGATTTCAGGCCCAAGCTTAGCATCATGTTCATGAAACATTACAGTCTGATTTCCAAGCAATTCAAACACCGTTTTTGGATCGTAACCCATATCTTCAACAAGCGTTGTATATCCTCGTTGGTGACGCCTTGTACCTCCAATAGGAATAAAAAATTCTGGCCGTGTTAATCCAACCATTAACGAAAGATCTCCTTTACTTCCATGACCAGAAACGTGTAAATCATCTTGAATATCTGAATACACTACTCGTACACCTTTTTCAATGAGTCGATCAATAGCACTACCAACCTGATCGCCAACTCCAGGAATAGGATCCGCACTAAAAATCACTGCTGCTCCTGGTTTGATTTGAATAGAACGATGTTCCCCTCTAGACAAACGATCAAGAGCAGATCCGGGCTGACCCATTGCTCCAGCAACAAGATATGTTTTTTTATGTCCAGGCATTCGACGTGCTTTTTCTTGATCTATAACGGCGCCATCTGGAACCTTAAGATATCCAAGATTGAGTGCTGTTTGAATATTCTGATCAATACTTCTTCCTGCAGGAACAACTTTTCGACCATACTTATGTGACACATTAATTGCTTGTTGAATACGAGAAATATTTGAACTCATGGTAGTAATAAAAACCTGTCCTTTAGCATCACGTAGTTCACGATCAAACGCTTTTTCGATACTACGTTCTGACTCTGTATATCCATCACGATTAGAACCCAAACAATCCGAAAACAACGCAAGAACACCATCTTGCGCTAACGATGCGAGCTTACCAACCTCAAAAGGATGCCCGTCAACAGGGGTCCAATCGAATTTAAAATCAGGTGACATGACAATGTTTCCAACCGGAGTACGAACAAAAAGTCCCAAAGCATCGGGAACAGAGTGGTTAACCCTATAAGGATTAATCTCAAATTTTCCTACCTTAAAAGCACCTTTTTCCGGTTCAATTAAATGTAGTGGCTGGCCCTTTAACAAATTCTTTTCGGCAAGTTTAGCCTGAATAAATCCTCGTGGTAGTTTAGTTGCATAAATAGGAACATTCGTTAATTCTTTTACTATGTATGGGAGGGCACCAATGTGATCTTCATGGGCATGGCTAATAACAATACCGCGAACTTTGTGGCGTTTTTGAATTAGATATGAAACATCAGGAATAACAACATCAACACCGAGTTGATCAGCTTGAGGAAACCCTATTCCAGCATCAAAAACCACAATGTCATCTTGTGTTTCAAACACATGCATATTTTTGGTAACCTCGCCATTGCCACCTAAGGGGATATAGTGAAGATACGGAGTATTAGAATTCTCAGGCATATTCGTATGTATTGTAACAGAAATAGTAAAAAAACGCAGAAATAACAACAATAAAACTAGAACAATGTTGCCTAAATGGGTTCCTGATCATTACCATTTTCGGCTTCTGGTTCCCGTTCAGGACTTAGCGTAGATTCCCCTTTTGCTAATATCGCAAGCCTTTCAAAATCCTCTAAAAAAGATTTCATCATATTCCCGTTTCGAAGTGCTGCAGCAGGATGATATAGCGGAAATATAATTTGACCAGAAGGCTGCGAAAGCGCATATCCATGTGAACGCGAAATTTGCGCCTCGGGTAAAAACCAGTTCATGGCAAACCTTCCTAACGTAGCGATTATTCTGGGTTTAACAATTGCAATCTCACGTTCTAAATACGGGCGATACTTTTCAATTTCTTCAGGTAGAGGATCTCTATTTTTTGGTGGACGCGCCTTAACCACATTAGTAATCCACACATCGCTCCGTACCATATCATTATCAGACAATGCTGTGTTCAAAAGCTGACCTGCCCTTCCTACAAATGGCCGCCTTTTAACAGACTCATGAAATCCTCCAGCCTCACCAATAAATAGAACCGTAGCATCAGGATTTCCTTCTCCGGGAATAAGTGGCGACTGGTCAAATAATGGAAGATCGTTAAGCGCCATCTCACCAAAAAGTGCGGCAAGTTTTTCTGCCTTATTCATGAAGATATCGTAACATGTAATCAGTAATCAGTAATCAGTAATCAGTAATCAGTAATCAGTAATCAGTAATCAGTAATCAGTAATCAGTAATCAGTAATCAGTAATCAGTAATCAGTAATCAGTAATCAGTAATCAGTAATCAGTAATCAGTAATCAGTAAAAGTGTATGTGGGTGAAAAACCCTGTCAACCCCTCAGGTCCGTCATTCTGAACTTGTTTCAGAATCTACTAGGATACCTTTTTCCTTAAGATCTTGAAACAAGTTCAAGATGACAGATAGATATCGAGACAACGCCGAATAGACGGTGTTTACGTGTTACTAGTTACTAATTACCAGTTACTGTTTACGAATTACGCTCTTATCACATTACCCCCGTCGGCATGAAGTCTTTAATGTTTTCAAGAGTAATTTCAAATTTTGATCCGCGCCCTTCAACCATGCGCATTGCTGCATTTCGAACAACCGCATTAATCGTTCTCTCCATCGTACGAATTCCGGCGTCATAACCCAATGGACGTGTAATTGCTGGCCACACATCAGGGGCAAACTCAATTGCATCCACAGGCATTCCCGTAATTCGAAGCTGCTTTGGTAATAGATAGTCCCTAGCAATAACAATCTTTTCGTCATCGTTATACCCTGGCATTTTAATGAGTTCCATACGATCAAGAACTGCATTACTAATACCAGTCGTATTATTTGCCGAACCTAAAAACAACACCTCGGACAAATCGAATGGAAAGTCTATGTAGTAATCAGTAAATTGAAAATTTTGCTCCGGGTCCAAAAGTTCAAGCAACACTCCCATAATCTCAGCCCTGGCCTGTTCAGCTGTACGATCAATCTCATCAAGTAAAATTACAGGATTTCTTGTTTGTGCACGCCTCAGGCCTTTAATTACCTGTCCTGGCTCTGCTTCTTCATTGGCTTTTGATTGCCCACGTAATTGAAGGGCTGAACCCATTCCTCCCATTGGAATACGAATAAACTCACGTCCAAGCGCCTGGGCAATAGTATATGCAATTGAAGTTTTACCTATTCCAGGCAACCCCACGAAAAACAAAATTGGTTGAGACTGTCTTCCTTGCCTTTGTTCTTTTTGCACAAACTGTGCACGAGCCTCATCTTCTTTAGCCTTATGTTGTAAATTCAAAATTGAAATATACTCTAAGATTCTATTTTTAATTGGCTCAAGTCCATAGTGAGTTGCATCTAACACTTCACGCGCCTTATCAATATCTAAATTATCTTCAGATCGTGATTCCCATGGTAAATTCACAACCCAATCCACATAGCGCTGAGTTTGGTCAAAAGCAGTGTTATAGCTATCAGAACCAAACTGCCGATTAACACTGGTGATCATTCGCTCAACCTTACTTAAAAGCTCAGGTGGCAATACAACACCCGCAACCTGATCTACAATTGCTTGAATTTCAACAGACTGAATCTCTAAATCGTCTAATTTAGGTGAACCCGAAGGACTTATGGTATTTTTGGGCATACAAACAGTATAGATTTATGAGGGATAAGAAACAAGAGATAATTAGACTACAATTTAACGTTATGTAACTATTTGAGCATCAACAGTACCACCCGCTTTTTCAACTTTTTCACGAGCATTAGATGAAACTAAAATATCAGAAGCTATACGTACTTTCTTTGTTATTGCACCAGATCCTAAAATCTTTATTGACCCTTTCTTTTTTGAGGTAATCCCTTTACTCAGGAGTGATTTAACAGACACTATCTCTCCATCACTGAATAGACGATCAACTTCATGAAGATTTATTGCAAATGCTGATTTTCCAGTTCCTCGAAATGATTTACCACGCAAAAAAGGCAACCGCTTCATGAGTCTAGCCTGACCACCTTCAAAACCAACCCTAATTCGTGTACGAGCTCGTTGTCCAGCCTCACCACGACCAGAGTTTTTACCCTTTCCAGAGCCTTTTCCACGCCCAACACGTTTTGCAGTAGGATGGATAATTTTTGATAACTGATTTAAAAATGTCATGATTATGAATGTTTTTTAATACGTTGTTTTATTGTTTTTAGTTGTGTTAATGCAAAAATAGTTGTATCAACATTTTGCTTCTTACCACTTGTTCCAAGGATTTTGGCTACAATATTTTGTACACCTGCGGCCTGAAGAACTGAACGTACTGGCCCTCCTGCACGAATTCCTGTTCCTGCTGGAGCTGGTTTTAACATCACGCGAGATGCACCAATATTGACTTCAATTTCATGTGGAATAGTTCGTGCATCACCAACAATTGGAACTTCGACAAGCTGAGATTTTGCTCGTAGCGTTGCCTTTTTGATCGCTTCTATAACTGAAGGGGCTTTTGACAATGATGTGCCTACTCGTCCAGCACCATCGCCCACTACAGCTAGCGCTGAAAAGCTTAATCGGTTTCCACCTTTAGTCTTTTTTGATGTTCGTTTAATTTGAACAATCGTTTCGGTTAATTCGTCTTGTTGTTCTATTATTTGAGGATCCATAATTTTTATACTAAAAGTCAAGGCCTCCTTCACGCGCCCCTTGGGCAAGTGCCTTAACTCTACCATGGTAAGCAAAACCTGCCCGATCAAATACAACCGCTTTTACATTAGCCTCAAGTGCCTTTTTAGCAATTGCAACCCCTACATTAAATGCTTTTTCTGTTCCTCGTTTACCTTCAATACTTCCTCCTACTGTTGACACACTAACAATAGTTAGGTCTTTGGTATCATCAATAACTTGAGCTGATATATTTTCATTTGAGGCAAACACCACTAATCGAGGACGTAGCGTAGTACCCGAAATATTTTTTCGGTTTCGATACTGCCTTTTTACTCGTCTGTCGTGTCGTGATGCAATCATGATTATGCTCCCCCTACCTTTGCTGCTTTACCAGGCTTCAAGTGTATAACTTCACCAGCATATCGTATGCCTTTACCTTTATATGGTTCTGGTGGTCTCACGGAACGAATATTTGCGGCAACTTGTCCGACTAACTGCCTGTCTATTCCTGAAACCTTAATTTTACCTTCGTCAATATCAAACGTAATTCCTTCTGGTGCCTCAACATCAATCTTGTGTGAATACCCAACCGCAAGCTCTAAAGCTGTACCTTTTTTCTGAACTCGATATCCAACCCCTACAAGTTCAAGACTTTTTTCAAACCCCTCGGTAACCCCAGTCGCAGCATTTGCTACAATACTTCTCCATAAACCCCACTGTGCTTTTGCCTCACGAGATTCTTTAACCATAGTAAAAACAATCCCATCTTCGTTGTGCTCAACATTAATTAATGGGGAAACTGCATAGGTAAGTTCACCCTTTGGACCACTGACGGTTACGTTTTTACTATCAATAATAACGGTAGCTTTTTCTGACAATTTTACTGGTTGTTTTCCTATTCTAGACATAATTTTTAATATACCTCTACAAGAACTTCTCCACCAACATTTTCTTTTCGTGCATCCTCATGGGACATAATTCCCTTACTCGTACTAATAATTTGCATTCCAAATCCACCTCGCACATGACCCATTCCTTTTGCCTTCTGGTACTCACGAACACTTGGCTTACTTACTCTTTTGATTTTTTCGATTGCAGGCTCACCTTTATCACCATACATAAGATCTACAATAAGTTGTTTTGTTACCCCTTCACCATCGACACGAACATCAGCAATAAATGAGTACGCACCCAGTACATGAGCAATACCCTCTTTTTCTTTCGAGTAAGGCATACTGACTGAAACATGCTTAGACATGTATCCGTTTCTTATTCTTGTTAGCATATCTGCTATTGGATCTGTATTCATAATATATTTTTTACCAGCTTGATTTCACTACCCCAGGCAAATTACCAAGCAAAGCCTGTTCTCTAAAACAAATGCGACACAACCCAAACTTTCGTATGTATGACCTGGGCCTACCACATGCAGTACACCTATTAACAACCTTACGGGTTTCACCGTCTCTAATCTTTCTTTTGTTTCGTTCAAGCCACGATTTTGTTGCCATAATTATTCTTTTTCCCCTTCTTCTTTACTGGTAGAAAAAGGTGCGCCGAGCTCTGTAAGGAGTTCACGAGCAATTGTATCATCGTTAGTCGAGGTTACAATTGTTACCTGAAGCCCAAAAGAGCGTCTTACATTGTTAGGATCGATTTCTAGAAATGGCAATTGCTCGGTTAAACCAAAAGAATAGTTACCATGACCATCAAAACCATTGGGGGAAATTCCTTGAAAATCACGGGTTCTTGGTAACGTGTAGCTAAAAAGTTTTTCCAAAAAATGATACATTCTTTCACCACGAAGAGTTACTCTAACACCAACAGGCATTCCTTCACGAACATTAAATGCCGCAATAGACTGACGTGCTTTTGTAACAACTGGTTTCTGGCCCGTAATTTTGCCCATCTGTTCAACAAGTTGTTCAATCATATCTTTGTTTTCTTTTATATCTCCGATTCCCGTATTAACTATTATTTTAGTTATTGCAGGCATTGCCATAATGTTTGACACCTTACCCTCAGTCATCCATTTTGGAACAACATTATTAATATAATTGTTTCGTATAGATTCTTTATTCATAGTTACGTAATCTCCTTTCCGCATTTTTTGCACATTCGTACACTCTTACCATCTTTATCCCCGTGACCAACTTTTGTCTTTAAATCACAGTGTGGACATACAAGCATTGCATTACTCACATTAATGGGAGCCGGTTTTTCAATAATCCCACCAGCACGATTGCTTGTTGCTTTTTGGTGGCGCTTAACAATATTTACCCCACCAATAACTATTCTTTTTTCAACCGGAAAAACCTTTTCTACTGAACCTCTGGTCCCTTTATCTTTTCCGGTAATAACCTCAACTGTATCGTTTGTTTTTATTTTCATAATATTATTTTCTACCAAACTTCTTTTGCTAATGATGCTACTTTGTTAAAACCTTTTTCCTTAACTTCCCTTGCAATCGGACCTAACACTCGTGTCCCAATAGGCTCTTTAGTTGCATTGTTAATGACAACTGCTGCATTATCATCAAAACGAATATAACTTCCATCTTTACGACGAACCTCTTTTGCCGTACGCACAACAACAGCATGTACCCTGGAACCATCTTCCATACCGCTCGTAGAGATAGCGCCCTTAACAACTGCAAAAACAATATCACCTAAAGATGCATATTTTTTTGCTCCCTTGCCAGGTACAGCAATAACGAGAAGTTCCCTTGCTCCGCTGTTGTCCGCTAATTTTATTCTTGATTCTTTCTGTAACATATTAGGTTTTTTCTACAATAATCCACTTTTTAGTTTTTGAAATTGGTCGTGTCTCAATAATTGTTACAACATCTCCAACCTGAGAGGTCCCACTAAAATCGTGCACATGATATTTAGTCACACGTGTATATCGTTTCTTATACCGTGGATGGATTTTCATAACATCAACACCAACCGTTACAGTATGTTCTCCTGATTTCGATAAAATTGTTCCTGTTATTTGTTTTGCCATATTTTTATTGTCTTTAATTATTGTCTTTTAATTTTTCACTTCTAATTGTCAACATTCGTGCACGATCCTTGCGCATATCACGCAACACGTGTGATTTTACACTATCACTAAAATGGCGATCAACAGACCTCTTTAAAAAATCTTTTGTCGTCTCTGCAACTTGAATCTGCAATTCATCTGCAGTTTTTTCTCGTAATTCAGCTAGTCGTTCTTTTTGTTTTGCCATGATTATGCTTCTCGTACTACAAACTGTGTCCTTACGCGCAATTTGTGTGCACCCCGTCTCATTGCTTCTTTTGCAATTTCTTCAGTAACACCTGACATCTCAAACATAACTTTACCTGGCTTAATCTTTACAACATAATGATCAAATGGTCCTTTACCTGAACCCATTCGAACCTCTGCAGGCTTTTGTGTTACTGGCACATCAGGGAAAATTCTAATCCACATCTTACCACCTCGTTTTACATATCCTCGAATTGCCTTTCTTGCAGCTTCAATTTCACGAGCAGTAACATGTCCGTGAGTTAGGGCCTTGAGTCCATACTCACCAAAACTAACTTTATTTCCACGCTGCGCCTTGCCACGATTTTTGCCCTTAAATTGCCTTCTATATTTTAGTTTTTTTGGTTCTAACATGTTTATTTTTTATCAGGAACTTACATTAATTCCCAATTGTATTTCTGTTTCTTATACCTTTTACTTTTTTATCTGTCGGTTTTTCTTCAGGCTGTGTTATCCAAACCTTAATTCCAATGGTCCCCTTTTTAGTTTTTGCAACACGGTATGCGTACTTTACATCCCGAGAAAGCGTTGATGTCGGTACTGAACCTTCACGAAACTTTTCACGACGCGCAATCTGTCTTCCACCTAAACGACCACTTACAAAAATTTTAATTCCATCCGCACCTGCATCCATAACTCTTCGCATAGCACCAGTAGCTGCTCGTTTATATGGAAACCTACGTTCAATCGAGCGAATAATATTCTCCGCAACTATAACAGCTGACAGATCCGGGTTTTGTACCTCTTGAACATTAAGTCTTACTCGACCATCAATCATGACATCAAGATGTTTTTTAATTTGTTCAATCATTGACCCACCACGTCCAATAACAAGTCCTGGCCGTGCAACAACTAAGTCAATTGTTACATCGTTAATTGAGCGCGAAATAGTAAGCGTATCTATACCCGAAGAACCAACAATCTCATGAAGATAGTCACGAATAAGAGCATCCTGACGTACATACTCGGCATAATTTTTCTTATCATGCCAAACACTATTCCATGCCTTATTTAACACTAACCTAAAACCAATCGGATTTACTTTTTGTGCCATATTATTTAGTCTCCTTTCCTGTATCTTTTTTGGATTCTTTCTTATCTACTCTTGATGGTGTAGCTGGTTTTTTCTCTTTTGGTGCAGACTTTACTGCGCTTTTCTTCTTACCAGAAACCTCTTTTTCTTCAACTTTATGTTTAGCTTCCTTACTATCTTTAACAAGATTCTCTTCTTCTTGAATCGAACCAACCTGAACACGAATATGACTAAACGTAGTCCTCATTATGTCCATTCGGCCACGAGCGCGATATTTGGGCTTTTTATACGTCATAGATTCTCCAATTTGTAAATCTTTTAACTCAAGTGTTGACTCTTCCATAGATTCGTTATTTACTGCATTAGCTATTGCACTATTAATTGTTTTCAATAGTGGCCCTGAAGCCTTCCTTTGTGACAAACCCAAGTATGCCTGCGCATCCTTAAGGGACATCCCCTTGATCTGTTTTGCCATGACTCTCACTTTGTCTGGCGAAATCCGTACATTTCTATTTATTGCTTTTACCGTTTTCATTATGTTGTTGTTGGTTTTTCAAATCCTTTTCGCGAATGAGCGACAAATTTTCGTGTTGCTGCAAACTCCCCAAGCTTATGCCCCACCATTGCCTCTGTAACAAAAACATCCTTAAAGCTTTTTCCATCATGAATGGATAATGTATGCCCTACCATCAATGGTGAAATCGAGGAGTGGCGCGCCCAGGTTTTAATCGGAGCTTTTTTACCAGCTTCATCCATTTTAATGACTTTAGCAAGCAATTTTTCGTTTACAAATGGTCCTTTTTTAAGTGATCGTGACATTATTTTTGGTTTCTACGTTTTACAATATACTGACTACTCTTATTTTTCTTATTACGAGTTCGAACACCATGTGCCTTTTTGCCCCACAATGTTTTGGGAGGACCACCAGTCCCTGTTCGACCTTCTCCACCACCATGTGGATGAACACCTGCTGGCATTGCTGTTCCTCGTACCTTTGGTCGTCGACCAAGATGACGAGATGCCCCTGCTTTTCCTAAAACAATCTGCGCATGCTCAGAATTTGAAACAGACCCAATCGTTGCATAACTATCTTCTGCAAATAATCTAATCTCACCTGATGGGAGTTTTATCTGAACAAACCCTGCATCTTTTGCCATAACACGAGCTGACTGCCCTGCTGTCCGCACCATTTTACCACCTTGACCAACATGTAACTCAATATTGTGAATTTCGGTACCTACAGGAATTACTCGAAGAGGTAACGCATTACCGGTAACCAACTTAGCTTTTTCACCAGCTTCAACAAATCCCCCCACCTCAATACCCTCTGGAGCTAAAATGTATCGCTTTTCTCCATCTTCATATTTAATAAGAGCAATATTGCCAGAACGATTTGGATCATACTCAATTGACATTATCTCTGCCGGTTGGTACATACGATCATGTCGAATAAAATCAACTACTCTATACATTCTCTTGTGACCACCGCCACGGCCACGAACAGTTATCGTACCCTTTGAACGAGCTCCGGTACGTGGCAGAGGTTTTGTCAAGGATTTTTCAGGTGTCTTTTTGGTTATTGTGACGCCTGAGTTTACAACTCTAAATCGCTGTCCTGGTGTTACTGGTTTTAATACTTTAACTTTCTTCATTTTCGTTTTCTACTTCAAGAACTTTATCAAACCCTGGTATGGTCTTACCTTCAGGCAATGTAACATATGCTATTTTTCTTGATGCCGTTCTGGTTGTTTTCCTTGATCTAGCAATACGTTTTTCTTTACCTGGTCGCACATACACACGAACATTTGTTGGTTCGACCTCGTACAATTCATTAATTGCCCCAGCAATAGATTTTTTATTAGCAACAGTCTCAACAACAAACATATATATGTTTTGCGAAACCAACCTCATTGATTTTTCACTTACAATTGGTTTAACTATCATAATTCAATTTTTTGATATGCATCTCCAACAAAAATAACTGCAGAATGTGACAATATATCATATGCATTTAACTGACGAACCTCTATGACATCTGCACGTTTAATATTTGAAACTGATTTCACTAAATTCTTGTCAAGCTCAGCCGATACAAACAATACTCGTTTTCCCAAAAGTTCTACCTCACGCAGGAATGAATTAATAACTTTTGTTTGTGGGGTTTCTAAATTAAAAGCAGAAACAGTATGTACATTATTGTGTTTTGCAGACCATGAAAGTGAACTCAGTAATGCAACCTTCCTCATTTTACGTGACATGTTTGTACGGGCATTATCTGTTGGAACAATGGCATGGGTATGTCCTCCCCCAACCCACAATGGAGAACGAGTAGATCCAGCTCTGGCACGGCCCGTACCTTTTTGTCGCCATGGTTTACGACCACCACCACTAACTTCACCACGACCCTTGGTCTTTCTCGTACCTACTGCTGAGCGCTTTCGGTGAACGTGAACATACTGTGACATGATCGCCTTACTGATTGGGTGTGCAAAAATATCATCACTTACCGTAACATCAGCCTGTGCTTTTCCATTAGTGTCGTATTGTTTAATTGTCATTTTGTTTTGTTTCTACCTCTTCAATAATATTTTCCGAATTGGAACTCTCCTCTAACATAGGCGCTCTTTGTGTAATTTTAAGTGACAAAACAGATGAACGACTTCCAGGGATTGGTCCTTTAATGTATGCAATGTTTCCATCGTTAACACCCAAAACCTCAATATTTTTGAGCGTTACCTTTTCATGACCCATTCGTCCAGGCATTTTTTTACCTTTATAAACACGTCCTGGTGATGTTCCCTGACCAATAGATCCAACGGCCCTATGCCTGTCAGACTGTCCATGGGTCTTAGGACCACCAGAAAAGCTATATCTTTTCACCACACCAGCAAATCCTTTTCCTTTCGATACACCAGTTACGGTAAGGACATCTCCAACATGAAGATCACCTTCAAGATAATGTATTGCTGTCACAGGAGTAACTACCCCATCTTCTGAGAATTGTTGTGTCATATCTAATTTGTGTGCAGTTATATTTTCGCTCATTTTGTATTTTCCCTCACCAAAAAAAATAGGGCCCTTAGCCCTACATGAAGTAGTGTATCAGCAAGGGTCTAGTTGTTATAATTCGGTTAGCAAGGCCTCCCGTGTCATCGCGAGCGTATTCTATCAGAGGAACCTCTATGTGGCAAGCGTTTTTGTATATTTTAATGTTTCCCTATCCTATTCAACTAATGCAGACCTGACTAAAACTACTCCTTAGTATATACTTGGCAAGAATACGTACTTTTAAGGAATACGGGTGGCGCAGTGGCGAAGTGGTAACGCTGCGGTCTGCAAAACCGCGATGCAGGGGTTCGATTCCCCTCTGCGCCTCCAAAACAAACCTTACTTTAAACTTAATGTGTAGAGCCGTATAATAAAACCATGGCAACAAAAATGAATCCCTTCTCGAGTTTTGTTTACGACCCCGTTAAAATTACCTCTGTTCACTTTGAAACCCAACGAGAGAACGAGGTTGTCCGTCTTGTGCTCAGACGAGATACTATCACTAACCTTCCCTGGATCCTTACAACCCTTGCAGCAATACTCATCCCCTTACTTATAATAAAAACACTTCCCCAATTACCAGATTTTATTTCGGGTCCCCACATTACCAATATGTTTTCACCTAAAGAATGGCAACTAGCCGGTTTCCTTTACGTGATTACTATCTTCTATTTTGCATTTGTAAATTTCTCAAATTGGTTTTATAACGTTTTATTCGTAACAAATCTTCGGGTTGTCGACATTAACTACCGAGCACCTTTTCACTCACAAACAACCCAAGCCCAACTAAAAGAAGTTCAGGATGTGAGATATACACAGGGTGGACTTTTTGGTATTGCATTTAACTATGGAAATCTTTTCGTGCAAACAGCAGGAACTAAACAAAATATTCAACTAACACGCATACCAAATCCCAACATAGTACAAGAACGAATAGTACAACTTTTACCGTAACCCAATGGATGTCCCTACTTTAAACCTCACCATACTTACAAAAGATGTGTTTGTTGTACTTATTATTTTGAGTGCTACTTTTCTTGCACTGTTTTCTTGGCTCTCTATTGGAAAGACCAGACTCCTCAATCGTCTGGTTAAAACACCCTTGGCGCCATTTATATTAATAATTGCGATATTGTTTTTTGTATTAGCCATTGGTACACTCATTAGTACGCTTACCGTATGGATAATTCCCTTACACTCACTCATACAAACATAGGAAAACCCTCACTTGAAGGAGAGTCGTCTTTTAGCCTGCTCTGGTTTAACCACGAGATTATAAACTCACTTCGCCAGCATCGTGGACATTTAGGAATACTTATTGAGGCTTCTCTTAAGCCTGGCCAAGATATTAACCTTAAACAAGCCACTCAGGAAATCTCAACAACAATCTCTGAATACTACTATGAAGATAAGCACCAGGGAGGACCACTCGATGCACTTCAGGCAGCATATGATGTAAGCCAGCAACTCATCCATGAACAATATATGGCTGCTAGTTTTTTTGTTTCGTGCTTTGCAATATGGGGCAATGCCTTACTTTATGTAAACCCTCTTCATAGGCATATTGGTATCCGTCGATCAAATGAGTTTTTTGAGCTCGACCAAGACCCACAAGGAACAGAACAAATAAAAAACGATGACCAGATCCTTATTGCCTCTGAAATGTTTTGGCAAAAAGTCTTGACCCCTACCTTAAGAGATCACCAAGACCAATCACTGTCTTTATTTATTGATGAATTAACAAACCTTAATGAAAAGGAATCCAACCATATTCCACTCTTACATGCTCACATAACTACCGTTGAGATAGACTCTGTCCCCAGTGAAGAAGAAATTATTGAAATTGATCTTCCCCACAAAGACACTCCCCACAAAAATAAAAAATCGTTTAAATTTTCACTTCCCAAAATCTCCCTCCCTTTCTTTTCAAAACCAAAGATTTCACTTCGAAGTGAACACACATCAGATAAACGAAAATGGTTCACATTAGGTGGTTTGGCACTATTATTTACAATAAGCATTTCAGCAACCTATTTTATAAACAATACTAAAAAACAAAATGAAGATCTCACTTTAAAACTTGAAGAGATTGATGCAACGTTATCTAAAGCTTCTTCTCTTGCACATCTAAACCCTCAAGAATCCTTAAACCTTATTTCAAAAACTTCTGATCTCCTTGGAGAAGTTCAGGGAATTCGCACAGATAAATATGATGAGAAACAAACAGAAGTTGAGAAAAAATCAATTGAAATTTACAACCAAATCTATAACATTACACAATCAACAGGAACTCAGACCACTCTCCCCTTGGAGATTGAACCCCACATCATGCATATTACAGAAACGGGGGTTCTTGATTTACAAAACGAAGTTATCTTGTCCCCTAATAACCAGTGGGAAAATATAACTGTAGCAGACCGTTACTTTGACAATATTTATATCCTTGACACAAAGGCACAGACAATCTGGAGATACATTGGTCCAACAACCCCCCAAACGACACCATCAAACTACCTACGTGAATCCACTCAACTTACAAACGCCAAAGACCTTGCCATTGATGGTTCAATATACATCCTCTTTCCAGATGCAGTACAAAAATTTACAACTGGGTCCATCGACGATTTCTCTGTTAAAGGTACCCACCCACCCTTTATGGAATCATCTCGAATCTCCACACTCCCCGATATAGACCATTTGTATATTTCTGCAAACAACACCATTATGGTTTTTGAGAAATCTGGTTTATACCTTAAAACAATTAAGATAACAAATGTATCTGAAATACAAGACATTGCTGCAAGTATTAATGATACGGTTGTCTATATTCTTTCAGATGGATTATGGTTTGAGGTCTCAGTATCACAATAATCAGTGAGGTTGGCCTTAAAGACCTTACCCTCTGGCAAACGTAAATGCTGAAACGGTTTTAACCCCAGCTTCTTTTATTATTCTTGCACATTCATTGAGCGTACTTCCTGATGTATAGACATCATCAACTAATACAATATGGGAAGTTTTCTGAGGAATATATTTTTCTGTCCACTCAAACGCACCCTTCATATTGTCTTTGCGCAAGCCTTTAGGTAAAGACGCCTGAGATTTAGTATTAATTTTTCGAACAACCATATCAGTACATACTGTTCCACCAAGATGTTTTGAAAGAATCGTAGCCAACAATTCTGATTGATTAAAACCTCGCTCCCTGTGCTTTCGCACATGCAAGGGAATAGGAATATATACCACTTGTTCCCAATCATACCCAATTTCACTTATAACGCTCCCTTCAATAAACATTTCAAAAACTTCTAATACCTTACGAACAGGACGGTTATACTTAAGAGCTCCGACAAGACTTACAACTGCGTCCCTGTACCAACACACACTATATAACTGATCAAGATATGTTTTGCTGTTACAGCCATGTGATGAGTACCCCATTACCGACGATTCCTTACAAGCAGGACAATACTGGTGGGAAAGAAACGACACGTGCGATAAACAAGATTCGCATAAATAACCTCCCGTTACCCCACAGTGCACACATTTTTTTGGAAACAATACATTAAGTAAGACCTCCACCTTACCTATATTGTATTCGCTTATTCAACTCTTGCCATCTCAAGTTCCATTTTGGAAATCATTTTTGCCGGAATACAGACTATTCCATGCCCAACTGCCTTTTGTACCCTATGAATCCCGTCTACAACATACGTTTGATCCTCACCGTTAACAACAACAATTGGAATAGTAACATCAGATTCTTCAACCCTAACGGTGTGTTTATCTTTGGCATCATTAGTAGTACCCATTTGACCAAAACACGATCCACAAACACTAACTCCATTTTTAGTAACAAAGGAACGTGAAACAGGTTCTTGTAGTGACGAAACATCTATATAAAACGTAACTTTCTCATGTACTATCTTAAAAATCTCGTTTATTGAATAAACTATTCCATTATGAGACCAGGTGTCTTTAGGATTTTCTTGATAAATTCTACCCATATATAAGTGGCTTATGTAATCTTGTCTCCATACCAGTATAATGGGCGTATGGCCACACTTGCAACGCACAAAACTGCATTACGCGAATACTCTATCCTTAAAACAATAGAAGCAGGGATCGCTCTTAAGGGAACCGAGGTCAAAGCTGCTAAATCAGGGCATGCTCGAATTTCAGAGAGTTATGCTAAATTTAACGCTCGTGGTGAGCTTATGCTCATTAATTCTTATATTGGCCCATATGGTAAATCAACCCCAGCCCAACAACACCACTCCTATAGAACTAGAACCCTTCTTTTAAACAAACGTGAGCTCCAAAGCCTAAAGGCCAATACGGCGGGGAAAAACTTGACAATTGTACCCCTAAGGATGTATACTGTACGGCAGGGTTTGATAAAGCTTGAACTGGGCTTAGCGAAGGGAAAAAAGGAACATGACAAGCGTCAGGCCATTAAGGATCGGGACTCTAAGAGAGAACTTGATCGAACATTAAAAAAGTACACTCATTAAGTGTAAATTTTGAATTAGGACAAATTGTTTGACTACAAACGCTTTTTCCTAGTTCGATTTCGAATTAGAAAACATGGGGATGTTTGGTTCGATACATTTGCACGTAAAAATTGGCAAGCCGGGGGGGATTGTATACCCTCGATATATAACAACAATCAAAACACAAACGGCAATACATTTAATATTGCTCCGGTAACACCAGCTTACGCTTACGCTTAACTTGGATACGACCGGCATCACACCGTGACTTTGCCTGACTGATGCGGAACGTGGTGTCATATTCGTCAGGAACTTATCGATTTGCACATTTATCATTCATCGTAAAGCTTGTATAACCTATTATTACGAACAATTTGTACACGGGGGTTCGATTCCCCCCATCTCCACCAAAATGTGAAAACATTTTGCTTGGTAGTTTACTACGTAAACTACACACTTACTCTCTTCATCGTTTGTGAAAAACTTGAATCACCCTGTTACAGAGTACCCGCCCGAAAAAAATACCCAAACTCCTAAGACATTAGATTTTGTTAAAGACACATTTCCTCACTTCATAATAAAGATACATGGAACATTCTCTTACACAAACCTCTACCGTCTACACACTACCCTTTGTACAGGTCTCGCTACCCATCGAATGCAACCCACACTATCCTTGTATACGTGAACTCAAAAATTAATTTACTATCCGTTCACTACAAAACACGTGGGTTGTGCATGCTTAAGGTCTTTACCTTTTCCACAGTAATCGTATTGATATATAGTTATAGAAACTATCTAAACTAATAAAGACGAGATAACTAACTATATCTACAATAGCTTTGTTTCAAAACAGTTATCGTAAGTCACAAACCCAAAACTGTATGTTCAGTACAAAAATAATCCTACCCCACATCAACCCCAAAACCCAAAAGGACTTAACCAAAATATTTCTTGTACTGGTAATTGTTGTAGTTGTATTCACTGGAATCACAAGTACAAACGCAAATGACGGTAGCTTATGGATTAAAGCTGGAAAACATTTCTTTAATGCCCTACAGCATAAAGACTTTTTGGATACCCATTACAGTTCTCGGTTTGGCGTTTCTGTTATGTGGCTATATGGACTTGCAAAAGCTATCTGGTTAATCACCTCTTTTTCAATAGAACAAATTCTTGCGACAATTGTTTTTCTTCTTTCTGTTACTGGAATCGTGATTTTTGTCAAAAGACTAAAAAAACTTGATAGTCAACCCATCCCTTCTTTCACCATTTTAACCTACCTACTACTTGCCCCCTACATAGTATCCTCACCACTTGCAACAACATGGCTTGATAAAATTCTTACTATTAGTGTTACCTTGTGTGTAGTCTTTTGGACCGAATACCTTTTCCGCAATAAAAGTACATCTTTAATATTATTGTCAGGCCTAACCTTAGGGGTTGCATTTTTAACTAAACCTGCAGGAATTATTCTTGTACCAATTCTTTTACTTATGACTGGATATATCATATGGAAAGATCATTCAGTTAAAACGATTATTCCATTACTATATGTTTTCATAATTGGAGCAAGCACATTTATTTTCTGTTACCCTGCAATGTGGATTGACCCTTTAGGGGTATTATTCTCACGAATTGATTCTCCGGAGGCCCATCTTGACCTTACCGTCCCGTTTCTTACAAACAATAGTTTTGTCCCATACCTTGGAAATATTGTTGAGGGGGTTTTTGCAGACTTTTTACTTACCGTTGGAACAATCATGATTCTTGTAGATTTCGTTGTCGCACTTAAAAATAAAGCCTTTAAAAAATTCATAACCCCACTCACTTTTATAAGTATTGCAGGAACTTGTTTTGTAGCCATTAGTTTTATTCTCGCTCTGTTTCTTGTTGATAAGCAATATGGAAATGTAATATCCCCACGATACATCGCGCCAGCTATACCACTTGTTGCCATATACCCCCTGATTAAACTACGAAATAATAAAATTATTTTATCTCTTGCCTTTCTTATTCAAATATATCGTCTTCCCGTTATAATTATTTCTCTGTGGTACCTTTCCTATCTCATCTTCGGAAACGTAATATATCTTCCTTACTGGTAAAACAAATACCTTACCATCAATTGCTTCTTGCCCTTCTCTTACCTTTTGTGGAAAAAATACCCATAGAAACGATCTGTTGATAACCCAATGTACCTATAAATTTATCCAACGCCCCATTCACAGAATAAAATATAACTCCTGCATATAATATCCCTAAAGCGACATCGAAAACATAGTGATCGCCCAAATACACAACAGAAAACCATACAGTAACCATATATGTGCCAATTAACCATACAATCTTTTTATCAAAAAACTTGAGTGCAAACAGGAACAACAAAAATGGATATGCAGCATGAAGTGATGGTAGAGCAGCTACCAAATTTGCTCCAAACAAATCGTATATAGAATCTACATGAGGAACCATAATGCCTACTGAAGAACCCAGACTCATGTAAACATGTGTTTGAATATGAACAACCCCTGATATTAACCCCTCATCTACTGCCAACCACGGTGGTGCAGCCGGAACAATATAATACGTAGCAAATGCCGCAAACGATAACACCAGAAGTGAAATAATAAATCGGTAGTATATAACCCGAGACCTTTTCCACAAAACAAACCCAAAAACAAGCGGAATAACAAAATGCATAATATAAACACCAGTAAAAAAGATATCGTACCACTGAGGGCTTCCTTTCCATAATAATTTCTGGAGAATCTCACTTGGAGTTTTGCCAAACACAAAAGAATCAATGGTAATTAATCCTTGACGAATCGCCCGTTCAAAGGCATGTGGAATCAGTCCTCGTAGTGCCTCATACACAAAAAAAATAAGTAAAAACGGAGACCAATCAACAATAAATAAACGAGCATTGTGAGTAAAGAAGGCAACAATCAAAGCAATGACAAAAAACACATCTGGGGTAATCCAAAGACCTCCATTAAAAAACCACCATACAAACGTTATGAGTGGAACACTTACAATAAGAAGAATATTTTTATACTTCATGGGAAATATCATAAGGATTTATAGTGCCTCTATCCTACATTCTAAACACAAACATAGACATACCAACCCTAAAGTCAGGTTCACGTACTCGCAGAGTTGGATAATTCTCTGTTAGAACCCACGTATCTGTCTCCCATATAAAGTATGCCTCATACAATGTTGTCGCACAGATAGCTAAAAACTCTCCTTTGGGAAGGTTGGTGATTGGTTCTATCAAACCACTATGAGCCCAGGTGCTTGAGCCTGGAAACATTACTATAGAATCTTTGCCATAGTATGAAAGAATACGCTCCTTTGAAGCTCCACAGTCCACATACATATGGTCAATGTTATTACTCGCAATCCACTCCCCTAAACGTTTATACTCCTGATCCCAAAAGTAATCAGAATCTTGAGATATTGTATAACCATTCTTAGTTCCCCCCGAAAATACATTGTAGTATGAAAGATAATAGGGAAACTCAAAAACCGCAACCCACACCGTAAGAATTGCCAATACTGCAAAAATACTCTTAACTATTTTTTTTTGTGTATATATAAGATCCCTCAGACCAACTGCAATTAATATCATTACAAGTGGAATAACTGGTAGTAAATGACGAAACCCAATATTTAAGGTCGAAGACATCGCAATAAACGTGTACCAGATAATAGTAAGAGCAATTATAAAAAAAGGTACAAACTTTTCTTGGGGATGTTTCATGAATTTATACTTGTATTTGTGTACCAATCCCCACAAACCAAAACCGGTTAGAAAATGAAAGACGGCGGGCGACTTATAAAAATACAAAACAGGAAAAAAATACCACCATCCATCATTACTATAACTACCCATAAAATACCGTAGTCCATAACTTTCTGATCGTCTAATTTCTCGAAACACACCAACGACAAATAAACCAAGAGGCCTCCAAAACGTTGAATCCAACCCACTCCAAATAATATCTGGAAGCGTTACATTCCATTCATCCATAAATACGTTCACGTGCAACATAAGATCTTCTCGCGGATAGTTTAAGCTTGCAAATGCATACATTCCATATATCACAATAAGCGCTACTAATAATGAAAAACATGTAAGACCTGCCTCTTTGAAAAATTCAGATACACTACGCCACATAAATTTTACTAAAACCGAAAAACTAGAAACTAAAAGTATTACTGCAATGGGAAGGAGTACAGATTGTTTGAGCAAAACCCCAACACCCATTCCAACACCAAGAAGTATCGCATTCCGAAAAGACAGTGATCGAATAAATCGCCAGTACAAATACAAAACAAGTACAAACCCAAGTGCTGCCGGAACATCAGTATTCACTAACTTCCCATGAGCTAGAAATTCTGGATAAAACGAATACAAAAATAAAGCAATTACTCCCCCCACTGATCAGAAAGTTCTTTTGCAAAAAGGTAAACAATAAACCCTAATGACATTGACAATAAAACCATTGGAATTCGAGCTAAAGCTAGAATAAGATCAACATTATTACCGGAAGAATACAAAAAATCGTATGCCATATCAATAGTTGACGGTGGTCCCTTTTCCCATAGACTCTGTTGGATTGATAGTGTGGGATTAATAAATAGAAGCGGTATTGTGGCAAGGATCTTAAACAGAGGCGGTTTCTCAAGATTAAATCGGTAATCATGTAATACAAGATGAGAATATCCGGCTGCTATGTGTTGAGATTCATCTAGGGTCTTGCACAGATAACTTAAGAAAAGCGTAACAATTTACGCAACGTTTTTCTCAAATCATCTCTGTGATTGAATCTCCACTCTGATTCTAACAAATAATCTCCAAACCT
>Ga0210011_1001161_pt1 | contig 25596 bp, 26 predicted proteins | sample CryGeymeta201502_FD_183972 | JGI IMG/M metagenome (GOLD analysis project Ga0210011, IMG submission 183972) | Groundwater microbial communities from Crystal Geyser aquifers in Utah, USA - Crystal Geyser metaG 2015-02 (SPAdes) (version 2) | ecosystem: Environmental > Aquatic > Deep subsurface >...
CCAAAGATTTCCTTCCATTTTTTTGCGGCTCCCCCCTGACCCCCCGCCGAAAGGCGGAAAATGAAGGAAAGGAAATTTTTGGTTTGCTCCGCCGCTTCAATTTCTAGCATATCACAATATGCAAAGTTTAGGTATTGCAATCAAGCATATACGCTGATAGTATTATGGTAGATACAATACGAACAAAGGAATACGGCGATTTTGTCGGAAAACTCCGAAAGGCTCGGCTTGAGGCAGGTTTACGACAGATAGATGTCGCCAAGAAGTTAAAGCGCACACAGTCGTATGTATCCCGTGTTGAAGTTGGCGAACAGAGGTTGGATATTTTAGAATTACAAAAATTCGCCAAGTTATACGGAAAGGATTTAAACTATTTTGTAAAATAGAGATATGAAAAAACTAACTATATTATCAATACTATTTATCTCACTCGCTTTTGTCGTTCCCACTCCGGCGTTAGCACAGACAGACGTCGGACCAACGCCGGGCAGTTTTTGGTACGGAATCACCACCACTTTTGAAAACATAAATCTCTTTTTCACCTTTAACTCCGAGAAAAAAGCGGAGAAAGCACTAGGCTACGCAGAGCGGCGGTTAGAACAAGCGAAAGCCGCCGCAGAAAGCGAAAATTCCAAAGCGGTTGAAACCGCGCTTGCCGATTACGAAGCAAAAATAAATCTCGCGACAGAATCGTCAAAAAAGATAAAAGACAACGAGCGCGCCGAGAAATTATTCACATCAATTGCAGACAACACTTCAAAACATCAAGAGGTGCTGTCCGAGGTTTTGGAAAAAATCCCAGAGGAAGCACGGGGAGTAATATCGAGAGCAATTGAGGCGAGCAAGCGCGGACAAGAGGAAGCAACGCGACAAGTTATCGAACTGAAAGGTGAAATTGAGCAATTACGGCAAGAAGTGGCTGATTTGCGCGCAAAGGAAGAGGAGCAAGAAAGTAAGAATAACCCCAAAGACACCATTGATCTGGAAAAATATCGTCTTCCTAACGATAAGAATACGGTTACCGAGGAGTCAAAAACATTAACACTGGAGGAGATTTTGAAAAAAGGGAAAACTACTGAGGACAAATTAAATACTGAGGAAATAAAGCAGAGTGATATAAACATTATCGCGCAAATAGTATCCTTGCTCGAAGATGCAAAAAGAAATTGGGAAAAGCTTTACGGTGCGGTAGAAACAAACAAGCGTATTTTTTTAGAGTCTGAACTCCGGTTTGTAGATGGACGCATAAAAATTTTAGAAGAATCAATCTCATCTATTACAGATTGCAGTGCTAGCACAGTTGAAGATGTGGCGCGCATAAATACAACTTATAACAATCAGATTGAAGAATATAAACGTATTTATCAAAAAACTATAGATAGCAGAAGGGCGTACGGACAAGAAGAAAGTGCCGTTACTCAAGAGAAAGAACTTGCGGAAAAGATTGTCCAAATTGAACGTGAAAGGGATATTGAAATTGAAAAAATAAAAGTAGCGTGCGAAAGTGGCTCGGGGTTACTTAAGAAATCTCTCCAGATAGTTCTTGATTCTGTAAAGAGAGGGAGAAGCGATGTGTCAGAATACGCAAGCTCCTACTCGGCGCTTCAAGAGGCAATAAAGAAAGAAATTGAATCTGTTGAACTGGGACGGGAAAAAACAAAAAGCGGTCAGCATGAAGAGGCGGTTGCTCTTTATGATGCGCATCATCAAAAAATTCGCTCTATCATTTTACAACTTGACCAATTGAATTCATCTGTTGAGCGAAAAGTTAGCAGTGTTGATTCCAGCTATAAAACTGGTATTGATTCTGCATTCAGATATGTTTCTATTGTTCAGGGAGTCGCCAGCGAACTCAATGCTATAAGTAACAAAGCTCAAGAAGATTACGAATCGTGGAAAGTGGCAAATACTCCCACGCGTTGTAACGCCACATCGGAATTCTCCTCAGGAAAATTGAAAACAATAACCACTTGTTCTGGAGCTGGAACATCCACTACAAACCCCCTTCGCTGTCGTTCTACATCCGAATGGTCGTCTGGGAAGTTAAACACAATAATGATTTGTGAAAACAATTAAATCAAAGCTATGTCAAAAATACAATCAGAAACTCCGATAAAAAGTGACTGGACCGCACTGAAATTTGATTTTTCTTTTGAGCTTGTTAGCGCCCAGCGAAACTCCAACCCCAAAATAAGCGTTGAGGCTTCGGAAGAGGGTGTCCGTAAGATATGTTATGAATTACCGCAAGACGATTTCAATAAATTGCTTGAATGTTGGCGCGAAAAAGTTAAAGCATTATGGCTGTCTTTGGATGAGGAATTTGTTTTTTCAAGAGACAATCATGTCCACAAGGATTATACTGGAATGTCTGATTTTGAAAGATTGTCACAAGAAAGTAATGACGGAAACTACCCGCTATAATAACGCGAATTAAAGCGCCTCGGGTCGCCGCGAGGAATGGAGAAAAGAGCAACCATAAGTGATAAACCTAAAGTGCTCTTTTCGGAGTTCTGAAGCGGCGGAGCAAACCAAAAATTTCCTTTCCTTCATTTTCCGCCTTTCGGCGGGGGGTCAGGGGGGAGCCGCAAAAAAATGGAAGGAAATCTTTGGGTTTGCCACGCGCGAGTCCGCGAGCGCGTCTGAGGCGCGAATCACCACGCAATCGGAGCGTACTTGGCGGGTTCAAGCCACCACGCACGCGGAGCGTGCGAAGTCACTGGTCTTTTCGTTCAAAATAAGTTCGCGCAAATGATAGTATTAGAGCACAAGAGAGAACAAGTTGCGGATTATGAATTTGGAGCGATTTTGCAGAAGCCAAAATCGCGCTTTGATTTTCTCCAAAACCCTTTCCGCCTGCGGCGGAAGCCGTGAAATCCCATAATTCCCCCCAGCGTATGGAAACAACTCAAACCAAAACTAAATGCGTTCTCTATGCTCGCAAGAGCACCGAAGAAGATGACCAGCAAATAATGTCTATTGAGGCACAGCTTTTTGAGTTACGCGAATATGCGAGCAGAGAACGCATTGAAATCGTAAAAGTATTTACGGAAGCGAAAAGCGCAAAGAAGCCCGGGCGAGACGGTTTTGCCAAAATGATCTCGTATATTGAAGGAAGTAGTGAGCCACTTGGCATTTTGGCATGGCATCCCGATCGTCTCGCTCGGAATTCTGTTGATGGCGGAAAAATTATCTATCTCATAGACATCAACAAAATTGCTTCTTTACGCTTTCCGCAGTTTTGGTTTGAGCCAACTCCGCAAGGGAAGTTCATGTTGCAAGTGGCGTTCGGACAATCTAAATATTTTTCTGACAACTTGGTGGAAAATGTAAAGCGTGGAATCCGCCAAAAAATCCGCCGTGGCGAATGGCTAACGCTCGCTCCGTTTGGTTATGTGAATAACTACAAGACCAAAAATATTGAACCTGACAAAGTGAAATCTCGCGTCATCAAGCGAGCGTTTGAGGAATACTCCACCGGAACATATACTTTGAAATCGTTAGCTGATTTTTTGGCGGATCACGGCGTTGTCCAGAAAAAAGGAACGCCACTTGCCAAAGTTTCCGTTGTGAAAATGCTGACCAACAGAGCATACCTCGGCTTTATCAAACATCGTGGAGAATGGCACAACGGAAACTTTGAGCCAATTCTTTCTCCGACACTGTTTGAAGCAGTCCAAAAGGTGCTCACTTCGCGCAAGAAACCGAGAAAGTCCAAAGTTGCGCTACCGTTCGTGTTCATGGGGTTTGCAAAGTGCGGCGAGTGTGGCTGTGCGATTACGGCGCAGTATGCGACTAACCGCTTTGGTACACGCTACACCTACTATCGCTGTACCAAGAAAAATGGAAAGTGCGCACAGCCGTATACGCAAGAAAAAATACTCGCCGCACAATTGCAAACACTGCTTCAAACAGTGTCGCTTCCTCTCGCAGAAATTGAGGGCATGGAAAAACAGATTGACCTTTGGGAAAAAGAATCAATTTCTGCGAGAGGAAATGTTGCCCAAAATTTGAAAGAGAAGATTCGAGCAAACGAAGAAAAACTGAATAAGCTCGTTTCAGTTTTTCTTGACGGCGATATTCCCCGCGAAATGTATTTACAGCGCAAAGACCTGCTTATGCGTGAAAAAGCGGGTTTGCTCGAATCAGAAACAAATTTTGGGCAACAGAGAAAGAATTGGGTCGAACCCTTGCGGAGTTTCGTTTTGTCCTTGAAAGAAGCGGCCGATTTAGAAAAAACTTCCAATCATCTTGAATGGAAGAAGTTTTTTCAGAAAATCGGCTCTAACCCTGAAATCAAGGACAAAACGATTTCCATACGCTGGGGGGAATTATGGGATTTCACGGCTTCCGCCGCAGGCGGACGCGGGGGTCAGTGTGCGGATTTTGCTTTGCAAAATCCGCTCCTCTTTCCTAATCCTGAAAATGTCTCTACTTGTGCCCGGGGAGGGAATCGAACCCTCATCTCTTTCAAGACACGATTTTAAGTCGTGCGCGTATACCAATTCCGCCACCCGGGCAAACTAGCAACTAGTGATCCACGGCTAATAGCTAGGTTGAGGCCTGGGCGGGAATCGAACCCGCGTGTAAGGGTTTTGCAGACCCTTGCCTTACCACTTGGCGACCAGGCCGTTCTCTCGGATGCCGCGCATGCGGCATAGATAAATATTATGGCGTTCGTGAAAGCTCGTCAATCCTTTGGCGATTTTTTTCTCCGCGGTCTATTTCGATATCGACAAATGGGAGTATTTTTATTTTGGTATTTTCTTTGATGTATGTACGCAGTTCTGTTCGTTTTCTCTTTGCGAAATCAAGAGCCGCTTGCTCTTTTGTGTCAGGAAACACCGAAATGAAAACTGTCGCGCTTCTCATGTCTCGGGAAACACGACAATTGGTCGCGGTGATAAGAGATTGACCGCCCGATTCAACTTGCAAGAATTGCGCGGTTAACTTCATCAAAAGCATGGCGACTTTTTCTTGTCGAATACTCATAGTGATTGTTTTTCCACACTGGCAAACGCCTCAATAACATCACCAGCCGCTATTTCAAGAGATGATTCGATCATTGCGCCAAACTCGTTCCCCTCGTCAACTTTATCAGTTTTTACCTTGTGTGTTTGTAGTTCCACGATCTTTCCTTTGCCGATCACATTTCCTCGTCTAATAATCTTCACCTCCGATCTCTGCGACAATATTCCCTCAGTGACCTTTCCGCCAATCACCTGTTTTGTTTTCGCGCTACTAAAAACCTTTAGGATCTTTGCCATCCCCGCCGTTTCATCAATGACCATTCGAGGAGCACGTTTTGTCATTTCCGCTTCAAGCCATTCGGAGAGTTTATAGATAATGGCAAATAGTTCGATTATTACGCCAAATTTTTCCGCGAGGGTCCGTGCAGACGCATCCACTTTCACATTGAAGCCCGCTACGATTGGATTGACCGCGCCCGAGAGAAGTTTGATGTCGTTCTCGGAGATATTTCCGGCACCTTTGTGTATGATCTTGAATTGGATATTTTCTTTATCGAGTCTTCGTACTTCCTTTTCAACCGCTTCAAGTGTTCCGGCAACGTCTGTTTTTATGATGATAGGTATGAGCGTTATGTTTTTGTCTTCGGAAGAAGCAATGCCCGTGTTGTCGCTTTTGCGCTCGTGCCACTCTTTAGCATCCTTCTCCGCATCCTTTTTTGTTTTCCATGCGTGAAATGTGGCTCCGGCAGGCGGGAGTGTGTTCCAGCCGATGATCCTGACAGGAGAAGAAAAACGTGCCTCTCCAATGTGTTCTCCTTTAAAGTTTAAGATCACTCGCACAGGAGAAATGCTCTCCTCCGCGCTGATCCACATGCCTTTTTTGAGATGACCGTCCATGATGACGAGAGTTGCCGAAATGCCCGACTTTGGATCAATGCTCGATTCGATCACGACCCCCCTCGCGCTTTTTCCCGGATCGCCCTGGAGTTCTTCAATCTCTGCCACGAGAAGCATCATATCAAGAAGCTCGTCGATTCCTTTTCCGGTCTTTGCGGAAATCGCGACGCAAGGGACATCTCCGCCGTATCCTTCCACGAAGACCTCATTCTCCGCGAGGTCTTGTTTTGTCCGATTAACATCGGCGTTGGGGAGATCCACCTTGTTGATCGCGACAATGAACGGAATTTCAGCAGACTTGATCGCCGCTAGCGCTTCTCTTGTTTGTGTTTTTACGCCGTCTTCAGCCGAGACGACCAATATGGCAATATCGGCAGTGGTTACTCCTCGTGAGCGCATTTTGGTGAACGCTTCGTGTCCGGGAGTGTCGAGAAACGTGATCCGCTTTATCGCGCCATCCTTGGTCTTGTGGTCAACCTCATACGCGGAGAGGTGTTGCGTGATTCCGCCCGCCTCAGTTTCAACAACACTGGTCTTTCTGATGTAATCAAGCAACTTCGATTTTCCATGATCAATATGTCCCATAATGACGATGATGGGAGGACGAGCCAAAGAAGCGGTATTTTTGTTGTTGTGTATATTCATGATAGTTATTTGTATACGCAGAGGGCATGGTTATCCGTTCCGAATGCGCGTTATGAGCATACATGAGCTCTTTTAAGCACGTATGCTTCTTCTTTGGATAGTTCGTATTCCGAAGTATACTCTTTGATCGGTTTTGCGAATACGCTTATTCGATCGCGTGAATGCAGACTCGATATGATCACACCATTTCCACCTTCGTCAAGAAATGCTGTTGCAAAACTTTGATTCCCTCCTTGCCCTTTGAAAGGGTTGAACCGCTCCGTTTCAATCGCCTGGACACTCCTATGTATCTTTGCGTTCGCGGCTTCCGTCCATCGCTCGGTATTTTCACGAAAGGCGTCAAGCCGTCTAACCTCTCCCGCGAGACCGTGTATCATGCCCTCAAGGTTACGGCCGTTCTTACCCGAAAGAAATTTCCTCATCTTGAGTTCAAGCCGTATGACCAGAAACGCCAAAATGACGGTAGCGGGAATAAATATATAGAGAAGTGTATTGGTCTCTATGATCATACTCGGAGGATTATACCGTATCAGGCATGCTTTTGCAAAAAAGCCACAGTGCGTCTACAATAGGATTTCTATGCGGATGATTTACTCACATACTGCCGTTTTTTATGCGGCGTAATTGTCATTTTCCGTACCACTATGCGAAACAGTCCTAATCACGATTTAAAACGTTCATCCAGCGACATAACAAGACGCCAAAGCACTGTTGATATGCGGATATATCTTGACCACGCGGCAACAACTCCGGTGGATAATAAGGTATATGCGACAATGAAGCCTTTTTTTTCAGAAAACTTTTATAATCCAAGCGCACTCTATCGCGAAGGAGTCGTCATACGGCGTGCCATTGAAGTGGCGCGAGAACGTATTGCGAAATCCCTGGGGTGCGGTATCGACGAGATCATTTTCACTTCCGGAGGGACGGAGTCTGATAATCTTGCTATTATTGGAACGATACGAGAATATGCGCGTACGCGTGCGCAAATCGGAAAGCCGCATGTTATCACCAGTGCCATTGAGCATCCGGCGATTCTTGCTTCGTGTCGATCGCTTGTCCTAGGCGGAGAAGCGGAGGTAACGTATATCGGTGTCGATGCTCGCGGCATCGTTAATCCAAAAGAGGTTCGCGATGCGCTTTGCGAGAACACCGCGTTGGTGTCGGTTATGCACGCGAACAATGAGATTGGGACGGTACAACCGATACACGCAATCGCAAAAATCGTCCGCGATTGGCGTAGAAAAAAGAATTCACCGTATCCGTATCTTCATACCGATGCGTGCCAATCAGTAAACTATCTTGATACCAATGTTGCGCGTCTTGGCGTGGATATGCTCACTTTGAACGGGTCAAAGATATACGGACCAAAGGGTATCGGAGTGCTGTATATTAAGCGTGATGTCGTGATAGCACCCGTTATTCGCGGCGGCGGGCAAGAATTTGGACTGCGCGCTGGAACCGAAAATGTTCCTGGGATCATCGGTTTTGCCGAGGCGCTCGCGATAACGGAGCGATTGAAAGAAGAGGAAGCGGCGCGACTCGCTCCCTTGCGTGACCGACTTATTGCCAAGATCACTGCCGCCATTCCGGACAGTTTTTTAAACGGAGACGCGAAAGAGCGTCTGCCGAATAATGTGAATATATCTATCCCAAGAGTCGACAGCGAACGATTGATTATTGAACTTGACGCGCGAGGGATCGCGTGTAGCGCGCGGAGTGCGTGCAAGAGTGCCGAAGATGGCTCCTCGCATGTTATAATGGCACTCAGTGCCGGAACGGACGGATTGAGCGGGGTGGTCAGATTTACTCTCGGAAGAGCGACGCGCCAAAAAGATGTTGATTACACCGCCGAGGCGCTCAATGAAATTCTTAAAAGGATTAGCGTGTAACGTTTTATTAATTAAGCCGCATATTACTTTATGACGTATAAAGCAAAAAAATTCGATCATTTGATCGGCACAGAAGGTTTTAGCGACATTCTTCTTAAAAATCATTTTACCCTCTATGAGGGATATGTGACCAATACAAATACCCTTATTGAAAAAATGGGAACCACGGTGAAAGGAACTCCGGAATACGCGGAAATTAAGCGTCGGTTTGGGTGGGAGTTTAATGGTATGCGTCTTCACGAACTTTATTTTGGCGCTATGACCAAAGATGGAACGGCGCGGAATGGCGACACAGCACTTGTCAAAAAATTGACTGAGGATTTCGGATCACCAGAGGCATGGGAAGAGGACTTCAGGGCAACGGGAGCATTGCGTGGTATTGGGTGGACGATACTTGCTTACGACAAGGATGGAGAGCGATTATTCAATGTATGGATCAATGAACATAATGCCGGACACCTTGCGGGCGCAACGCCGATCGTGGTTCTTGATGTGTTTGAACACGCATTCATGATTGACTATGGCCTCAAGCGAGCTGATTACATTGCCGCGTTCATGAAGGCAATAAATTGGGAGGAAGTAGAAAGAAGATTTATCGCTTAACCTGCTTGTTCATTAAAAAACAGTCGAGCAACAGTTTCCCGTGCCCACCGATTTGCATCAATGGCGGGTTTCGATTATTATCATATAAATGGAAGAATTAACGAAAACACAGATTGTTCTTTTAACGCTTCTGGTTAGCTTTGTGACCTCGATCGCGACTGGTATCGTGACGGTAACCCTTATGGACCAAGCTCCTCCGGCGATTACGCAAACTATTAACCGTGTCGTTGAGAAGACAATAGAGACCGTTGTTCCCGGTGAAGTGCAAAAAACGACGATGGTAACAAAAGAGATTATCATACGCGAGGAAGACAAAATCGTCAGTGCCGTTGAAAAGAATCAAAAGGGTATTATCTCTGTCAGTGGCGTTAATGCACAAGGCGGGCGAGACTTTCTTGGTATCGGAACCGTGCTCTCGAAAGACGGATTGGTTATTGTTGATAAGGATAAAATGCTTGGGAATCGTAATAACCTTATTGTGTCCATCGGCGGACTTTCCGCAAAGGCAAATATTGTTGATGAATTAAGCGATGAATATTATCTGTTGCGAGTAGATCCGTTGACGGTAATAATCGATACGGACGATGGTACTGAAAATGACAACGCGACGAGCACTCAAGAAATCGTGTCTCTCCCGTTCGTCCCCCTTTTATTGGCTGATTCCGATAAAGTAAAGATCGGACAGACGATCGTTTCCCTCAACGCGAATACAATCGCCGTCGGGGTTGTTTCGGGGCTTGATCATACCTCTATGGTTTCTGATAAAGTGGCAAGCGAGGCAATCGGCACTCTTGCGTATATACAAACGACCACACCGAACAGTATCGCAGGTGTTGGTGGTCCTGTTGTTGATCTTGATGGGATGGTGATTGGGTTCACTGTTCTTAAGAATAATGATACAACTACTATTGTACCGTCCAATGTGGTCAAAGACTCGATTGCTCGCATTACTACCGCTATAGTGGATAGCTTAAGCAATGAATAGTGTCGGGACGAGAGAGGACAACGTAAGCGAACATTGACTATAATTTAATATTATCGTATAATCCCATCATACTTACAATATTTTAATCATTTTACGTTAATTGTTAGCGTTATTATGCCACCATTTGGAAATTTTACATCAAAAGCACGCGAGGCGATCCGCCGGTCACATGAACTTGCCATTGAGCGAGGAAAGAATCATGTCGACCCCGTCCACTTGCTCGCCGCTTTGACGCTTCAGGAAGAAAGTATGGTCATCTCTATTTTGGAGAAACTGGAAGTTGATACAATGCTTCTTACCGATAGCATTATTGAAGCGATAGATTCGAGCGATTCGCAAAACGTACTCGCGCCGTCATATCAGATATACCTCACGCCGGAACTTGGACAAGTGCTTGAAGGAAGTAGCCGGGTTGCCGCGCAAATTAAAGACGAATTTATATCAACGGAACATTTATTCATCGCGATTCTTGATGTTCCCGGACAAGCACGAGAAATACTTTCACGTTTTCGTATCGATAAAGAGAGTGTGATGCGTGTACTTCATGAACTGCGCAATAATAACATCAGTGATGCGCAATCGCCGAAACAATTCCGTGCGATCTCAAAATACACCAGAAATCTGACGGCACTTGCCGTTCAAGACAAACTTGACCCCGTGATCGGCCGGGACAGTGAGATCAACAGGATCATGCAGATTCTTTCTCGGCGAACGAAAAACAATCCGATTCTTATCGGCGAAGCGGGTGTTGGAAAGACCGCGGTCGTCGAAGGACTTGCGGCACGAATAGCGAAGCGCGATGTTCCCGAATCACTCAAAGACAAAGAACTTGTGTCACTTGATCTCGGGTCACTGATCGCCGGTACTAAATATCGTGGCGAATTTGAAGAGCGGCTGAAAAAGATCATGAAAGAGATCGAGCGCTCGGAGGGGAAAATTATCCTTTTTATTGATGAGATACATACAATCGTCGGCGCCGGAGCGGCGGAGGGAGCGATGGACGCATCCAACATGCTCAAGCCGGTGCTTGCGCGCGGAGAATTGCGGGCGATTGGAGCGACAACACTGAAAGAGTATCAGAAGCATATCGAAAAAGACCCGGCTCTTACGCGAAGATTTCAACCGGTCAATATCAACGAACCGTCGCTTGAGGACACGATTGCGATTCTCCGCGGTCTGAAAGAAAAATATGAACTCTTCCATGGTGTGAAAATTACTGATGATTCTATCATTGCCGCGGCTAACTTAAGCGCGCGATATATTACTGATCGATTTTTGCCCGATAAGGCGGTTGACCTTATCGACGAAGCGGCATCGGCATTGCGAATCTCGCTTGAAAATAAACCGCCAGCTCTTGAAGATGCGCATCGCAAGATCATGCGTCTTGAAATAGAGAAAGAGGCGCTCAAAAAAGAGTCGTCAGATTCATCGCGAGGAGGAAAGAGTGCAAAGTTGCGGATCAAAAAAATAAACAAAGAAATCGGCGATTTCAAAGAGAAAACGCGTGAGCTTGAACTCAAGTGGAAGAACGAGAAAGAGATTCTCTCCGATATAAAGTCGATTAAGAAAAGACTTGAGACGCTTCGTCTTGAGGCGGAAGCGGCAGAGATGAAGGTTGATCTTGCCAAAGCGGCAGAGATTCGTTATGGTCTCGTCCCGACGCTTGAGCGCGAGCTCAATCAGAAATTGTCTCGCCTCAAGCGGCTTCAAAAATTTCGCCGGATACTCAAGGAGGAGATCGTTGAACAAGATATTGCCGAAATTGTGGCGCGATGGACCGGTATTCCAGTCACTCGGATGCTTGAGGAGGAGGCGGAAAAACTCAGTAGGATGGAAGAAGAGCTTCGCAAGCGTGTGGTGGGACAAGACGATGCCATTCAAAAAGTCGCAAACGCGGTAAAACGCTCACGAGCGGGGATCGCCGATCCGAACCGCCCAATCGGCTCGTTCATTTTTCTTGGCCCGACGGGAGTGGGAAAGACAGAACTGACGAAGGCGCTTGCCGAGTTCATGTTTGATGACGAGCGGGCACTCGTGCGCGTTGATATGTCTGAGTTCATGGAACGTCATTCGACCTCGAAACTCATCGGTTCCCCTCCTGGCTATGTTGGGTATGATGAAGGAGGTAATCTCACTGAGACTATTCGCCATCGGCCGTATTCGGTTATTCTCTTTGATGAGATTGAGAAGGCGCATCCGGAAGTCTTCAATATCTTGTTGCAGGTGCTTGATAACGGTCGGCTCACTGATGCAAAAGGACGCACGGCAAACTTCAAGAACAGCATCATCATCCTCACATCCAATATCGGAGCCGAATATATCGACAAGATGGAATCCATGGGCTTTAGTGATAAAGATACCGCAAAAGACTATGACGGCATCAAAGAGAAAGTGCTCAGTAGCCTTAAAGATTATTTCCGCCCTGAATTTCTCAATCGGCTTGACGAGATCGTCATGTTCGATATTCTTAGTGTCAATGCAATTCAGGAGATTGTGAAGATCCAGATTGGGCTTGTCACTGATCGCCTCAAAGAAAAGGAAATCACTTTACGCGTTTCCCAGGATGTTCTTTCATACTTGGCGGACAAGGGATACGATCCTCACTATGGCGCACGTCCGCTCAAACGTTTGATCCAAAATGAGATACTAACGCCGGTCGCGTTGCTTATGATTGCGAGTAAAGTTCTCTCGGGTGGATATGTTTCCGTTGAAATGAAAGACAAGAAGATCATGATCAATGTCGAAAAAAACGGAAAGGAAAGAAAAGTTATCGCAAAAAGCGAAAAACTATCATCAAAAAAACCGCCACACAAGCAGGAAAAAACATCGGCACATGCGTAGAACATAAACCTCTGTGTTCATAATACAAGCCATGGACACTCGATCGCCTAATAGAACTCCGACCGTAGAAATATATTTACAGTAAGATGCGCGTCTGTTTTCTAAAAAATTTCTGACGCTTTCGATCATGCGGCATAGGCAAAAGATGTGGGAGAATGAATTTTGCCCGTCCGAATTTTGCCAAAAGAAAGCAGTGAAGCAAGGCATTTATTTATTGGACACCGAGTGTCCAATAAATTCCGATGATCATCTCCATGAGTTTCTTCATCGTTTAATCGCCATGTATCCACGGTCAGTCGCAATTGATGATTTGTACATACGCGAACATGGGATGGAGATTCTATCCACAGAGTTTACTGGAGGCATACCCGATGTTTTTCAGGACTTAGGTAGTTTATTCTCCGATCTTCTGGAGCACTGTGGTTTTGCGTCTGGAATCGTTTGAACATTGAAATTGAAAAATACCGCCATGGATGCTATACTTGTGGCGGTATTTTTTGCGTCGGTGCCAGAGTGGTCAATTGGAGCGGACTGTAAATCCGCCGGCTTATGCCTACGGGGGTTCGAATCCCTCCCGACGCACCAAAACAGAACTTAACGGCTTTTTCAAAGCCAGAAGGTGGGACGCGCGAAGCGCGTGAGTATCGCGGCGCACCTTTGATTCAAAGAGTGAGCGCCGCGCTAGCGGTTGGCAAAGTAGGTTCGAGCTTGGTACAATAAAGACACCCGTAGTAACTTGTTTGGAATTAAGATAGAGATGAGACATCCGCGTCTCCACGCTACGACATTCCACCATCGCGAAGATTGTTTGTAAAAATCGCTCTATAGTTCTATAACATCCTCAATCTGTATTTCAACAACGCACAAAAGGAGTACCAGTTATGCAAAAACGAGAAATCGGTCTTCTCGTTCATCCATTCCAACAGCAAAAAAAGAGCCCCGCGTCTTCAACAGACGCGGGGCTTGGATCTAGAATCCGTGGAGGTGGCCGAGCGCCCGCTCGACCGCGAGGACCTTGGAGCTATACAAGCTCCTCTTGTCCTCGGGGGCGGCTCCCTCGCCGCGATAGCGGAGGAGATAAACACTACTCCGCCGCCCACCCTCCTCCTGCTGCCGGTAGAGAACGCGAACTTCTGAAACTGTATTCTCTACCCTCCTCTCTCCTCTTACCAACCTCTTCCCCTTCCCCGCGAAGGGATTGAAGCTGGTGGTGCCGATCGTCGTCGATCGGGAAAGTATCTGCACCTCGACGACGATCGGTGCCTGCCGATCGCTCGAAACCACACCCCCCGCGCGGCCGATATACTCCTCGACCGCGCCCGCAATCTCACGGGGGGCATTGATGACAACCTCCTGCCCGCGAAGCCCGCGAGCGATGGGTTCCCCCACCGGCGGTGCCGCATGCGCGCACGCGACCGCCAATGAAAGCAACAAGGCAACCATGAAACTTTTCATAGTACCTCCTTTCTCCCCCACCTTAGGGGGTAATTTAAGGGGTGAATTTCTTTTTGAACAGTACTATAAAATACACATTTTGTCAATCAATTCTCTTGAATTTGAGTTTTGTAGAATACCCCTTCATTACCATATCTTAATACAGTCGCATCAAGATATGGTAGAGATTTGTGCGAAATATGTTCTCGTTTATTACGAAACACACCTACCACTATTTTCCACGATCGTGGAAAATAGTGGTAGGTTATACCAATGTAAAGTAAAGGGCGCGGAGAGAACACAGGTGTTCTCTCCGCGCCCTTGCTTCGGCTTGGTGGATTACTCATATCCGCCAAGCGAAGCTCTGCCTCGCTCATAGGCTGCCCGCTCGCGGGCAGCCTGAAGCTTTCGGTACTCGCGCTCCTGCTCCCGGAGCGCGTCCGCTCTCCCGCGGATAAACGCGGCCTGCTCGGCCGCTCCGGTGGCATCATAGCCACCGGAGCGGTATCCGTAGGATACAGCGTCATCACCCCGACGTCCTGTCAGGGCGTTTAACAACACGGCGCCGGTCAAGACGTAGACCGCCGTCTTGACCCCGCTCTTCGCGTTTGCCGGCGGAGGCGAAACAATGCTTGCCATAATCATGGCGGCAAGCATCAACGAAAAAAATTTCTTCACAGTTCTCCTTTCCGGGTGCGACGCGCACCCTATTTGGTTGAAAAATTCTGTTGTTAATGTTACATCAAAACGCATGTTTTGTCAATAACATGCGGGGGTTGACTTTTTTAAATAGTTGTAGCAGAATGATTTCAGAGAATGTGCTACCAACCCCCCCATCGTCGGTTTGAGCCGGCGAAGAAAGGAGGTACCATGAAAAGTTTCATGGTTACCCTGATGTTGTTGTTCACCGCCACTGGATGCGCCACCTACGGCGGCGGATACGGCGACAAGCCACTGCAGGCAGCGGCTGTCACCGGTGGAGGCGCCGCTCTCGTGGCGACCGGCATCGGCGCGCCAGTGGCGGCGGCGGGCGGAGGTGGTATCCTGCTTGGGTACTACCTCAAAGAGTGGTTTGAGCAGATCCGCGGCGCGGAGGATTATCGTCGCGCGGCCGCGGGCTCCGCCACCTGCGGGTGGCAGATGCGCAACGACTCCATGGGGAGGGCGTTTTGGAGCTGGGAATGTTCCGGCTCCAAGAAGCTCGTCGGAGATGCTCTGTGGAATGTCCCCACGGAGATTCCACCGCAAGGACCGATGTTCCCTGCGACACCTCCGCCGCCGCCACCACCGCCGGCGCAGTAGGATCGCGCCGGCTCAAGAGCCACCCGAGTAATTTGTCGGGTGGCTCTTTTTTTTGCCCAAGAGCATATTTTCATATACAATTCAGAGAATGCCTTGGTGGCGAAATTGGTAGACGCGCTAGCTTCAGGAGCTAGTTCTCGCGAGGGATTGGGAGTTCGACTCTCCCCCAAGGCACTTCGATAAAGAATAAAGGTCGGACCTTTACAGGATAATTCCCCTCTGCATACAAAGCTTGACTTTTTTGTAATTTAGTGGTACCGTCACCACAGGCTACCAACCACCCGTCACAGTACGGCGTGGTTCTTGTTCTTCGAAAACTCAACAGGGGATTCAACCCCAGAAAGGATTTACGATGAAGAATTTCATCACGCGCGTAGGAATTGTGATCGGTGGGATCGTAATAACGGTCGCGACGATCGCAGCGATAACACTCCTCATTGGAGTAAAAGTCGTAACCGCCGCGTTCATAGTGATCGCGGTGGCACTTGCAATACTGGCGTTTGTTGATAACGCCGGGCGCATCAAGGCGACGGCGAATTTCGTTGGCAGGGCGATGATGGCAGTTGCCCTCATCGCGTACCTAAAGGTACGCGTACAACGAACGGAGGCGGCAAAAGAGGGCGGCAGTGATGCCGCCATCGCGGATGTGACCTTCTTGATGAAGGTCGGGACGTTCGTCATGGCCGTGGTGTTTTTTGCCATCGGGCTCATTGGTGCCGTGCAGTTTGGCATTGTGTACCCGTGGCTCGTAGGCGGGCTCGTGATGGCGTTTTTTTTCGCCATCACGAACCAGCAGGTAAAGACGCCCGATCTTGGAATCGCCTATTTTGCCGGCGACCAGATCGGGTATGTCAGGCCGTTTGTGTATCTCAAATGGCCGTTCGTGTCGATTGACGTAATCGACATGAAGAAGATCTCCGTTCTCTTTGGCGATGACAACATCATCACCGAAGAGAATACATCAATCGGGATGAGCGGGACCGTCTATATCCAGGCGGTTGCCGAACATCTCGAAGAGGTGCTGGTTTTGCCGCAGAAGGAAGCGACGGAACTGGCGCGGCAGGCTGCCCTCGCTCGACTCCAGGTGGAGATTTCAGCACTCGGAGTCGTCGAAGGGCAGAGGAAGAAGTCGACGATCGCCAAAAAGATAGAGAGATCTGCCGACAAGGCGATCGGCGAAGGGTACCACGTTACAAACGTGGAGCTCAGTGATGTACGGGAGACCGTCATCACGGCGGCGGAGAAGATCCGCCGTATCGGTCTCGCCCACGCCAAAACGGCGAAGGCGATGCACGCTTCGATGGGCGACAAGGCCCATCAGGTGCAAATCGCTCAAGGATTGGGCGACACGGCGGTAAGAATCGCCGAAGCATTCGCTTCGGCAAAATCCGCCGCGAGGACCGACCTTGCGGAAATGAAGACCCTCGCCACGGAGGCGAAAGGTCTTCTTGAAAAATTAGCCGGTGGAGCCACCGGCAAGGAGGAAAAATGAGCCTTAAAAATTTCCTCTCGGAGAAGTTCTTTCTCCGAGAGGCGGACAAGGGTTCTGGCAAAATGCCGGGGTCGCACACTATCAAATGGTGGGCGGTCGCGGCACTCGCGGCACTGATCATAGTGAGTATGTTCAGTGCCGCCGCCGACGCGATGCAAATCCACAAGATGTGGATCATGCCAGCGGTCGGCATAGTTGTCGGAGCATTCTTTTGGAAGAAGATCGCCGTGGTAATCGGCGAGCTCTTCCAGACGCCAGTCGCGCGATTTGGATTTCTTCTGGGAGTCTACACCGCCCTTGCGTGGGCGATGTATCAATTTCTCCCGAAGATAATCCAAGCGCGCTGGGGAGCGAGTGAGCGAGCCGTGTGGCTCTTGCTCGTTCCCGTCGGGTTCTTCGCGATCCCGGCGCTCTGGCACCTGCTCGGGCCAGCGAACCTTCTCCCCGGCGACGCGAAGATTGTGCGTCGGGGATACAGGGGCCTCGCGATGGGGATTTTGATCTTCATCGCATGGTCGTACTGGGTGGAGACCCAGCCGACGCGGCTCTTCGACCCAGAGGGGCAATCGCTCTTCTGGGTCGACGAAAACGGAGCAAAGGCGTACTTTGCTCCCGGGGTGGACCCGCTAAGCGGCGTTCCGCTTCGGCAGGGAACCAAGGAGGATGCCGAGCGGATTCTCGCCAGTGGAAGCGGATTCCCCCACTGGGGCGATGGGTCGCTTCTCGCGTCGGTGGACAAGTTGTTCACCGACGTCTCCGTGGACATCGACATCAAAGGCCCAGTATGGAAGTTTTGCTGGGACGAGATAGAGATGGCATCGGGGGAGGACCCGAACAGGTTGGAACGTAACCACTGTGACGAAGCAATCGTCACAAGATACGTTCCGACCGGAAACAACCTTGGTTTTTCAGAAATGGAGTTTGATGTCATCTGGAAAGTCAAAGGGGACGGCGTAGGGCCGCGGGCGCACTGGGAGTGGAACAAGCGTTCCTCCCCGACACGCGGAACCTACACCCAGGACGGGGACCCGGGGAACCCCGACCACGGAGTGTGGTGGGGTCTCACCTACGACCGCGAAGGTAAGCGGTTTATAGGTGGTGTTTTCAAGGACGCGGACGGGAATTTGTATAATTTCCGTCTCGGAAGTCCACGTTCGTGAAAAGGTCGGACCTTTTCACGGCATAAGGGCGGAGGAGCATGAAGCTCCCCCGCCCTTTTTTATTTTTTGCCCAATTGTGCCTATTGTGCCGAAAATTTAAATCCTAAACAAATTGTAAAGGACCGACCTTGCGGTACGATCGTGAAAAGGTCGGACCTTTTCACGATAACAAAAAATCGTTCCGCTTTAAGTGGAACGATTTTTTGTTTAACGTGTTTAACGCGATTTATCGTTTCAGACTTATCGTTTACGAAATGATGGATTCATCAATTCCGAATGTTTTTGCCACAAGATGCAATATCCCATACACCGCGATCATGATGAACATTCCCACAATTCCCCAGACAATATGCAGTCCTCCTTCCGTTCTCGCCTCTTCATTGTCGGCATTTTTGATGTACTTCAACACCCCTGCCATAAAAACAATAAGCGCGATGGCAAAGAAGAGAACAATGATCGGATTGAGAATAATGTCGTTGATCTTCTTGAGCGTGTCGTCAACCTCAACAGGAATCGCCGGCGCGGCGTATGCGATGTTGTAATACATGTGTATGTTCCTTATGGGGTGAACGGTACTACGGCTGGTATATCCGGTGCACTAACTGTAACATTAGATAACCCGAACGTGTTGACCAAGATGTTCACCAGGCCCCACACGGACACCATGACGAAAATTGCGATAATGCCAAATATCATCTTTCCGCGCGCCGCTTTACGTTTTTCTTCGTCATCACCGGCTCCAACAAACAAGAATACATTCCAGACAAAGTAAAGAACAGCGAGCGAAATGATAATCGGCATCACCGTGTTTATAAACGCGTGAATGAAGCCGATTATCTTCACAAAGCTCGTAACATTAGCATCCTGCTGCGCCAGCGCGATGAAAGGACTCATCGCCATAGCCAGAGTGCCAGCAATCGCCATCTTTACACTAAATTTTTTGTTCATTTTTAGACATGATTAATTGCTAATAAATTAATCGACCTATTTTTATTCTGTTTCAAGAATAAACAATATTGACATAATATTCAATAAGACCTGTGGATAAATGCAATCTGTTTTCCACCATGCGATCAAGTCATAATTATGGAATCGTCGGAACCTTTGGAAAGGGCGGAATAACATTAGATAACCCGAATGTGTTGACCAAGATATTCACCAGGCCCCACACGGACACCATGACGAAAATTGACACCACCGCGTAGACCATAAGTTTCGCGCCTTCCGCGCGTTTCTCTGGATTATCACCCGCGCCGACATAACGAAACACGCTCCATACGAAATATAGCACCGCCATGGAGATAAGAATTGGAATAGAGCTATTAAAAAAAGCGTGGATGTAACTAAATAAACTCTCGACATCAGTTACACCAGCAGGAGGGGCACCGGCCTGCGCCAGCGCGATGAAAGGACTCATCGCACTGGCCAGAGTGCCAACAATCGCCATCTTTACACTAAATTTTTTGTTCATTTTTAGACATGATTAATTGCTAATAACAAACCTACCGATCACACGTTGCATTCCTTATTTACTATAATCAACGCAAACAATCTTTTCAAGAAAATACCTTGCCCAAAATTTTTTTCTCTTAAAATTCTCTTAGAACTACGTTGGTAATTGCGGAATGATGTTGCTGAGACCGAACGTTCCGACCAAGATATTCACCAGGCCCCACACGGACACCATAACAAACAATCCGATGATGCCATACACCATCATCTGCCTCCCCTCTTCGCGCTTTTTCTCGTCATCTCCATGAAGGATGTACTTCGACACGCCCCAGAGGAAATACACGAGCGCAAGACCGATGATGAGCGGCACCAGCGGGTCGAGAATGCTTGAAATAAAAAGCTTCACCAAATCCTTGAATGTCGCGGGCGGGTCGGCGAAAGCAAGCAACGGGAACAACGCGCACGCGACACCAAAAAACACGGCCGCGGCGCCGTATCCTGTTCGCCGTTCAAACTTTATTTTCTTTTTATCATCCATAATCGCGCTTTTTGCACTTTTTATTAATCCGCTATCGCTTTAATCGTTGCCGCCACCGCTTGTGCAAGCACCCACGCGCCCATAAGGATACCAGCTCCCACAATCGTCCAGACAAGCGAATGTTTAGCATCCTCGAGCTTCTTTTCATTGCCACGGGCGAGCACGAACGAGAGTCCGGTGAAAATAATCATCAGCACCACGATAGGCATACCGATCTTCATAACGACAGCGAGGACCGCCTCGATGAAAGCGGGGAAGTCGTCATAATTCACCGGGTTCTGTACGAAAACGCCAGGGGCTCCGGCGCGAGCGAACGGTACTAATGACACGAAAGGAAAAACTGTCAAAATAGCGCGTGTAATCATGGACACTATGATATAACGGTAGGATGTATTTCGCATATGTTGTCGATTTATATTATCATACATCATTGCCGCAAACAATGTTATGTCAAAAAAATATACGCGGGTTTAAAAAACACCACGACGATCGCCTTCACGACAAGCCACGCGGAAAGCGCGATCAGCGCACCCATGAGAACATACCAAAATATTTGCTTCGCCTCGGTAACTTTTGATTCATTGCCGCGCGCAAGCACCATTTTGACACCGGCAACCGCGAAAGAAATTGCCGCGAGCGGCATTGAGATATAGAACAAGAGAAAATTAATGACATTATTGATAAGCTTTATGAAATCGTTAAAATCGCAATCGTTTTCGCATGGAACAATCACATCTGCTGAAAGGGCGACGAATGGCGCGCACATAAGCACTAAAATGATTACCGCGATATATCGTTTATGATTTTTCTTAATTTTCATGATTCGTGCGATTAGATTTCAACTATCTTTTTATACGGAGCGCGTTCTCAAGTTTCCGGGCGGCAGTTTCAATGGTATCAGCAAAATTTGCCCTTTTTGACAGAATGTCTTCTGTCATCCCCCGGAAAATAGCGCTGGTGGTTTCAGGCAACGGATCAAGCCACGCCCGCGACTGCAATGCCAACTGATAGAAAAGCGCGTTTTCTTGTTCGGGTTTTTTAGAAAGGAGATCCTTGCGCGCCGGGGGCACTCCCATCAATCGGGAAACGGTGGAGATAAAATCGGGACCTGACATGAGCATCACCGCCGCAAACGCCGCGTTTGGATTTTTTGTCGCCTTCAGGACTGAAAGCCCCCGCATTTTTCCGAAAGTTATTTTTTGTTTTGCGCCAACTTCCCGTTGCGGCATATCCGCAACATCAAAATTAAGATGAGGGTTCTTTCGCTTCATTTCCTTATATTCGCTTGCGTAACCGAAGTAGACCGCCAAATCACTCGAAAGGAAAGCGCTCTCCGACAAAGGAAGTGAACGATTCCATGAATAAACGTCTTGGGACGGGTCGGAAAATTGTGTATAATATTTCAAAGCCTCTTGCGCCGGCACGACATCGTATCCAAAACGCTCTTCCAGAACAACTTCTAGCGCTCCGTCCGCTCCCACCAAAATGATCGGATTCCCCGCTTGCAATATCAGAAGAGAAATAATATCTTTCGCGTGGGTCACATTATCAAACTCTCCGAACGCGATCGCGCTTCGTTTTATCTTCGCCCCGTAATCGACCATAGTGATTTTTGGCACCACCTCGTCGATAAATTGACTCCACGATGTCGGTGGATTAATAATCCCCGCGGACGAAAATAAGTCGCGATTCCAATACATCACCATCGGATCGACGGTAAGCGGCAAAGCGGCTATTCCGTCGTTTCCGAGATAAAGTTCCGCCTCCTGGATAAAAAGCGCCTTGAAACGATCGATAGGCAATGTTGCGTATGGGATGGGTTGTATCCGATTTTGATAACGGAGTATCAGATCTTCCGATAAAAGAACGATGTCGGGGCCAACGCCGTTCGCAAGCGCTTCGGTAAGGTCGCGATCGAATGTTGCCGTATTTTTTTGGACATAAGAAACCTTAACTTTTTTTTCAAACCCCGCCGCATCAATCACATCGGAAATGGCGACACTGGGCGCTGTCCCCCATATAACGACCGACCCCAAATAGATATTCTCTTCGTCTTTGCCGCCTCCCGGCAATGGAGCGATTCCCGCGAATCCCAACACGGCATACGCGATAAAAAAGAAAAAAACGACCATCAGGACTATCTCAAATATACTTTTTTGTTTCATAAAAATGAATGCTTGCTCTCTGACGAGAACGCTACTTCACGAGCTGTGCGATAAACCCATAATGATTGTCTCCGGCAACAATCTCTTTTTGTATCTCGAAACCATGCTCTCCAAGAAGTTGCCACGCCTGCGCCTCGGGGAAAATCTCGCTTTGTCGAGGACCGAGACCGCCAAAAGAACCAAGCCAGTCCACAACCAAAACCATGCCATGCGGTTTGAGAATCCGCTTCGCTTCGGCAACAACTCCCTTTTTATCGGCAACCTGAAACAAAACATTGGAAAGGATGACCGCGTCGACTTGCTGATCGCCTATTTTTGTTCCGCCGAGATTCTCAATATCTCCCCAAATCACCTCAATGTTGGACAATCGCTTTTCTTGCGCGGCTTTTGTCACACTTTCTAAAAACTCTTTCTGAACCTCAACGGCATACACTTTTCCTGATCTTCCGACGACCTCCGCGGCGGCAAGCGCATACGCCCCGCTCCCCGCGCCAAAGTCGGCGACGAGCATTCCTTCCTTAATGCCAAACTGTCGAATATTTTCTTCGGGATTTGCGAATGACATATATTTTTAATTATAAAACAATTTCGCGCACATACCAACTCCGCGTGCTGTTAAAAACATACAAAAGAAGCTATCTCGTCTTCACTGCGGAGTTTCATGATTCGCACCCCCTGTGTCTGCCTGCCAAGCGTAGGAATGTCTTTGAGTTCAGTTCGTATCACTTGGCTTTTTTTCGATATCACGATAAGTTCGCTATCTTCATCGGTAACCACCTTGGCGAGAATGATACCTCCCGTCTTCGCTGTCACTTTTGCCGTTTTGATACCCGTCCCGCCGCGTTTTTGCACCTTATATTCCTTGATCGGAGTCGTCTTGCCGAATCCATTCTGGCTCATGACGAGCAAGCGCGAATTTTCGTACGAATTGCGAACGACGCCAGCTTGAGCAACAACGTCTCCCGACCCAAGCTTGATCCCTCGCACACCTCCGGCGGCGCGGCCCATCTGTCGCACATCGGATTCCTTGAATCGAATCGACTGCCCCTGCGCGGTAGCCAGAATGATACTGTCCCCTTTTTCCACAAAAAGCGCGTTGAGGAGCTCGTCGCCCTTCGTAAGCCGTATCACGATAAGCCCGCTACGCCTAACGTCTTTAAAGCTTCCCGCGGGAACTTTTTTAATGACACCATTTTTTGTCACCATCAGAAGCGAAGAATTTGCCCCCACTTCTCTCGGTACGGCAAGGATCGAAGTAATATTTTCTCCGGCGATAAGCGAAAGAAAATTCATGATCGACTTGCCTTTGGTCGCGCGCCTCCCTTCCGGGATATCATACATCTTGGTCTGGTATGCTTTTCCTTTGTCTGAAAAGAACAGCAGGTTGCTGTGGGTGTTCGTTGAAAGGAAGAGTGTGATGAAATCTTCGTCTTTTGTGTTGAGGTCAATAACGCCGATGCCGCCGCGTTTCTGCTGGCGATATTCATTCGGATTCGTTCGTTTGACATAGCCGCCTTTTGTAAAGATCAGAATCGAATCCTCATCAGGCACGATGTCCTCGGCAGAGATCATCTTCGCGCCGCTTCGTATCACTTTTGTTTTTCGATCATCGCCAAATTTCTCCTTCAATACGGAAAGTTCATCTTTAATGACACCCCTGATCTTTTGCGGCGAAGCGAGGAGCGTTTTTAATTCTTTGATGAGCGCCTGTTTTTCTTTGAGTTCAAGCTCGACCTGTTTGCGTTCAAGTCCGGCAAGTTTTTGAAGTTTCATTTCCAAGATTGCCGTCGCCTGTTTTTCCGAAAAGCGAAATTCCTTCATCAAATTTCGATGCGCCGCGGGAGTATCCTTTGATGCCTTAATAAGCTTGATAATCTGGTCGATATGGTCAAGCGCTTTTTTGAGACCAAGCAGTATATGTTCGCGCGCCTCCGCTTTTTCAAGATCAAATTGCGTCCTGCGCGTGACGACAACGACTCTATGTTTTATGAATTCACCAAGAAGCGCCTTCACCGAAAGTGTTTGAGGTACCCCGTCGACCAGCGCAAGCATATTGTAGTGAAACGCGGTCTCGAGATCAGTGTGTTTATAGAGATAGTTGAGAACCTTCTGAGGGTATGAGCCGCTCTTAAGATCAATAACAACGCGAACATCTCTCGTAGATTCATCGCGAAGACCTTTTACTCCCTCTACTTTTTTCTCGCGGACAAGGTCGGCGATGCGCACGATAAGTTCCGCCTTGTTAACGCGAAACGGCAACGAATGTATGATAATTCGATTGGTGTTACCTTCATCGACGATCTCCGCCTCGCCCCGACACACCACCCCGCCGCGACCGGATGCATACGCGTGATGAATGTCCTTTTCGCCAAAGACCATGCCCCCCGTTGGGAAATCAGGTCCTTTGATGAACTTCATGAGATCATCGGTCGTGGCACGCTCATCATAAAGAAGACAGATCGTGGCATCGATAACCTCCCTTAGGTTATGAGGCGGTATATTTGTCGACATGCCGACAGCGATCCCGAACGTGCCATTAAGCAGAAGATTTGGCACGGTCGACGGAAGTACGGTCGGTTCTTTTTTTGTTCCGTCGTAGTTCGGTACGAACGTAACGGTGTTTTTCTCGAGATCAGAAAGAATCTCACTCGAAAGGCGCGACATTTTTACTTCGGTGTACCGCATGGCAGCCGGCGAGTCGCCGTCGACGGAACCGAAGTTTCCCTGTCCGACAACAAGCGGATAACGCATGCTGAAATCTTGCGCCATCTTTACCATCGCATCATACACCGAAGCATCGCCATGGGGATGATATTTTCCGAGCACGTCTCCGACAACCGCGGCGGACTTTCGAAATTTCGCCGAATAACCGAGTCCGATCTCGTTCATGGAATAGAGTATCCGGCGGTGGACAGGTTTAAGACCATCGCGTACGTCGGGAAGCGCGCGCGACGTAATGACCGACATGGCGTAGTTGAGATAGGATTCACGCATCTCCAAACCGATATCGACCGGAATGATGCCTTTTTCTTCGTTGTTTTTACCCGCGTCAGGATCGTTTATTTTTGCTTCATTTCGTGACATAACAGGATAATACTACCATGTCACACGTTTATTGTGAATTACCTGCACTGGGTCAGTGTATAGTTGACAGTAGACGAGCACCTTGAAAACAATGGGAAACACGAAAATACTGCCAGAAAATGACTGGCTGAAGGACATC
>Ga0210011_1001183_pt1 | contig 25298 bp, 24 predicted proteins | sample CryGeymeta201502_FD_183972 | JGI IMG/M metagenome (GOLD analysis project Ga0210011, IMG submission 183972) | Groundwater microbial communities from Crystal Geyser aquifers in Utah, USA - Crystal Geyser metaG 2015-02 (SPAdes) (version 2) | ecosystem: Environmental > Aquatic > Deep subsurface >...
GCCGCCAGCGGCCCGATGTTGCCCAGCCCCAGTACCGCCGTGCCGTTGCTGATGACCGCGACCAGGTTGCCGCGCGCCGTCATATTGCGCACCTCGGTCGGGTCGGCGACGATCAGTTCGCACGCTGCCGCCACCCCTGGCGAATAGGCCAGCGCCAGATCACGCGCGGTATGCAAGGGCTTGCTCGCATTCACCGTGATCTTGCCGGCCGGAGATTGGCGGTGATATTGCAATGCTGCTTCGCGTATTTGCTTGTCCATGGTGGTCTCGCTTGTTGTTAAGTGCGCAGTGCCGGCGGATTATAGCCTTCGAATCGGGACGGGGTCACTGTCACGCTTCGTGCGGCTCGTGATTCAGCTTCAGCGTGCACAAGGTGCGGCGGCGCACTTCATGCAGCAAGGGTACGTTTTCATCCAGCGCTTCGCCATAGGACGGGATCATCTCCCGCATCTTGCGCTTCCATTCCGCGCTCTTCATGCGCGCCTTGAAACAGCGCTCGATCACTTCAACCATCGCCTGCACCGAAGTCGAAGCGCCCGGCGAGGCACCGAGCAACGTAGCCAGCGTGCCATCCTTGCTGGTGACAATCTCGGTGCCGAACTCCAGCTTGCCGCCATTCTTGTCGCAGCCCTTGATGATCTGCACGCGTTTCCCCGCGCGCGCCAGCTCCCACTGCTTCTCATGCGCGTCGACATAGAATTCGCGCAGGGACGCAACCCGTTCCTTGTGCGACTTGAACGCCTCGCCCAGCAGATAGCGCGCGAGATCCATGTTGTCGCGCGCCACTGACAGCATCGGTTTCAGATTGGCGGATTTCAGTGACGAGAACAGATCGAGCATCGAACCTTCCTGGAGGAACTTGGTGGTGATGCCGGCGAACGGGCCGAACAGCAATACCGACTCGCCGCCAATGATGCGCGCATCCAGATGCGGCACCGACATCGGCGGCGCGCCCACCGCCGCGCGGCCATACACTTTGGTCGTGTGTTGGCGCACGATCTTCGGGTCGTGACAAATCAGCCACTGGCCGCTGATGGGAAAGCCGCCGTAACCGCTTGCCTCCGGAATGCCGGATTTTTGCAGCAAGGGCAGCGCACCGCCGCCCGCACCGAGAAACACGAACCCCGCATCGATGGTCCTGGTCCTGTCGCTGTGGTTGTCCTTCACCCGCACATGCCAGCGCCCGTTATCGTGCTGCCTCATACCGGCGATGGTGTGGCTCAATTTCAGTTCGAAGTTGTCCAGTTTAAGCAGGGCGCGCACCAGCTTGCGCGTGAGAAAGCCGAAGTCGATGTCCGTGCCGTGTTTCACCTGCGTCGCCGCAACTTTTTCCTTGGCATCGCGGTGGCGCATCACCAGCGGCATCCACTGGTGCAACACTGCGTGGTCTTCGCTGTATTCCATCTCCTCGAACAGATGGTGTTTATGCAGCGCCTGATAACGCTTGCGCAGGAAGGCGACGTTCTCCGCGCCGCGCACAAAGCTCTGGTGATAGACCGGATTGATGAACTTTCCCGGCGCGGGCAGCAGGCCCTGTTCCACCATATACGACCAGAACTGCAACGACATCTCGAACGCGGCGTTGATCTCCAGCGCGCGCCTGATGTCGATGCTGCCATCCGCCCCTTGCGGCGTGTAGTTTAGCTCGCAATACCCGGCATGCCCGGTACCCGCATTATTCAACCCGTGCGAACTCTCGTTCGCCACCCTGGATTGGCGCTCCACCATCAGAATCTTCAACGAGGGATCGAGCTGCGCCAGCAACTTGCCCAGCGTCGCGCTCATCACTCCCGCCCCTACCAGTAATACATCCACTTTCTTGTTCGACATCACTTTTCTTTCCGGCCAAAATTCAGGCACGCATTCTATCTGTCCGGCGCCCCGCTTCGCGCCACGAACCCAACACCTTCGCCAATCTCGCCGGATCGGCCGACCACAATCGATTCAACTCAATAATGGTGTTGCTTACTCCATTCAAGCGGCTTGTTGCTGTGACGGCTTGATCAAACTTTCCGCCGGGATACCCAATTCATCGTGCAAACGGCGAATCATGGAAAGCGTCAACGGGCGCCGGTAATTCAACACCTCGTAAACCCGATTCAGCCCGCCGATCATTGGCTGCAGATCCTTGGGCTTCAAGCCCAGATTCTCCATGCGCGATTTAATCGCCTCGACAGGGTCCGGTGCCTCCATCGTAAAATGCTTGCGCTCATATGCCTCGACCAACGTGACCAGCACATCCAGTCGCTCCCCCTCCGGCGTGTTTGCGCGCGCCATCATCAGACCCTCGATCTCCGCAAGCATCGCCTTGTAATCCGCCTTTGTCCTGATCGGTTTAATGTCCATCATTGCACCTCATATCGTTTGCGCATCGATCGCATCATATTGCCTGTGCGTGCCAATAAAGCGGACATACAGCACGCGATAGGGATAGTTGATCCAAACCACCACCCTGTACTTATTCCCCGCGATATTGAACACCACCCGCCCGTCTTTCAGAATGCTGGCATTGCCAAAATCCGCCTTCACCGCCGAGGGCGTTGCCCAATCAGCCACCACCACCTGCCGATACCATGCCAGGCAAGGCTCGCGGGCATCCCGGTAACCCGGACGGTTATCCCAGAAAGCCTTAAGGGTGGAAAGACTGATTACACGCACGGAAGGATTTTAGTCCCATTTTGGGATTATTGGCAATATGGCATCCGGCAAAAATAACATGGAGTGAAAGGTGGCCGGTCAGCGCCATTATTCAGTAACAGGCGACACCCATTAGGCGCCCCGGGTCCGGATTCGCACATTCTACCGGCTCATCTCCGCCAGCATCTTCTGCAAACGCTTCACCGACACGATCACCGGCGTCTTCAGTTCCTGCGCGAACAGCGATACGCGCAACTCCTGCAACATCCAGCCAAAATTTTCCAGCCGCTCGTCGCGCTCGCCCTGCAACGCCGACGACCTGCGCTGCCATTGTTGCAGCAGCGGCTGCATCTGCGCCAGATTCTGTGCATCGCGCGCCGGGTTGGCACGCAGCTTGCCCAGGCGCACATTGATCGCCTTCAGGTAGCGCGGGATATGCTGCATCCTTTCGTAAGGCGTGCGCGCAATCCATTCCCTGCCCAGCAGCCACTCACATTGCTGCCGGATGTCCTGTGTAACCTGCCCGTGCGCCTTCTGCAACAGATGATGCTCCGCCAATACCGCCGCCACCAGGCGCGCGATTTCCTGCCCCACCAGATTGAGGCGCGCCTTGGCTTCCTTGCAACGCGCGGCGAACTCTTTTTCGGTCTGCGGCCACGGATCGTTCAGACAGCAGCGGTCGAAGGTGACGGCAATGATCTGCCGCTGCAAGTCCTGCTGCGAACCGAAGGGCAGAAACTGCATGGCCATCGCCTGCAAACCGGGCAGGTTCTTCTCCAGATATTTCACCTGCTCTTTCAGCGCCAGCATGAACAGGCGGCGCAGACCGGCGCGGTGCACGGCTTGCGCTTCGTCTGCGGTATCGAAGGATCGCAACGTCACCGCGTCACCTTCATCGTGCAGCGCGTTGAACACCGTCACCTGCTGTCCGGCACGCGGCACTTGCATGGTCTCGGCGAAATCGCCGAAGGTCCAGTCGGTGTAGCGTTGCAGGTCAACCCTCACCCCGACCCTCTCCCGGGGGGAGAGGGAGCCTGAATGGTGACCAGCCCTAAGCCCCCCGCCCACCGGGAGATAACCAGCGACTTGCCCGCTTGCGGGCTTAGTCGAATGGCTGGTAGTTTCATCAGGGGTTGGGGTGAGGGTTGACTTGGGCGCCCACTCGCCGCGCAGATGCAGGAAGTTGCGCCCCATCCCCAGTTGCCGCCCGTGTTCGTCGATGACGCGAAAGTTCATCAGCAGGTGCGGCGGCAGTTGCTCCAGGCGGAACGCATCCAGCGGCACCTCGACCTGTTTCTGCTCGCGCACATAACGCGCCAGCGCTTGCAACAGCGGCGTATCCGACGGCGGTATCGCCGCGCAAAAAGCTGCCGCGAATTGCGGCAGCGGGATGCAGTGGCGGCGCAGTTTCTGCGGCAGCGATTTCAGCAACTGCGTCACCTTCTCCGCCAGAATGCCCGGCACCAGCCATTCACAGCGGGTGGCCGACACCTGGTTGAGCAGCGCCTGCGGCACGGTCAGCGTGACCCCGTCGTCGCTCTTGCCCGGCGCAAAGTGATACGCCAGCGCGTAGCTCACATTGTTCATCACCAGTTGCGGCGGAAAATGCTCCGTCGTAATTCCGGCCGCCTCGTGCCGCATCAGGTCGTCTTTTTTCAGATACAGCAGTTTCGGATTCTCCCGCTCCGCTTCCCTGCGCCAATGCTCGAACGCCGCGCCGTTGTGGATACCGGCCGGGATACGCGCATCGTAGAAGGCGAAGATCAGTTCGTCATCCACCAGCACATCCGGGCGGCGCGCCTTGTGTTCCAGCGCCTCGATGTCGGCGATCAGTTTCCGGTTGTGGGCGAAGAACGGCGCCACAGTAACGAACTCGCCGTTCACCAGCGCCTCGCGAATGAATACCGCGCGCGATTCTTCCGGATTCATCGGGCCGTAATGCACGCGCTTCTTCGGATTGATCAGCAGCCCGAACAGCGTGCTGCGCTCCCACGCCGCCACCTGCGCCGCCTTCTTCTCCCAGTGCGGATCGTAGTAGCTGCGTTTGATCAGATGCGCGCCGACCTCTTCCAGCCACTCGGGTTCGATGCGCGCCACACAGCGCGCATACAGCCGGGTCGTCTCCACGATTTCCGCCGCGGCCACCCACTTCGCGCCTTTCTTCGCCAGCACCGAATTCGGCGCGATGAAAAACTTGATCTCGCGCGGACCCAAATAATGCGGCTCGTTCACCGCACGCGTGCCGATGTTGCCGATCAGGCCGGTCAGCAGGGCTTTGTGGATCTGCTCGTAGGTGGCGGGCTGCTCGTTGCAGCGCAGCCCCATCTCGCTCACTTGCGCATGCAGTTGCTGGTGCAGTTCGTGCCACTCGCGCAGGCGCAGCGGCGACAGAAAATGGCTGCGGCATTCGTTTATCCACAGCTTGTTGCTCTTCTTGTGTTTCAGTCCATTCTGGAACCATATCCACAATTTCAGATAGGCGAGAAAGTCGGAGCGCTCGTCGTTGAAGCGGGCATGTGCCGCATCGGCCGCCTCGCGCCGTTCCGCCGGGCGATCGCGCGGATCCTGCAAGGCCAGCGCGCTGGCGATGACGAGAATCTCGTGCAGGCACTGGTATTGCCGCCCCGCCAGCAGCAGGCGCGCGATCCTGGGGTCGAGCGGCAGCTTGGCCAGTTCGTGCCCGAGCGGCGTGAGCTGGCGCGTACCCTCTTCCATCGCACCCAACTCTGCCAGCAACTGGTAACCGTCGGCGATCGCGCGCGAACCGGGCGGTTCGATGAACGGAAACGCTTCGACTTCGCCGAGCCCCAAGGCGCTCATGCGCAGGATCACGGTGGCAAGCGAGACACGGAATATCTCGGCATCGGTATAAGCCGGCCGTTGCAGGAAATCCGCCTCGTCGTACAGGCGGATGCACACGCCGTTCATCACCCGCCCGCAGCGTCCGGCACGCTGGTTGGCGGCGGCCTGCGCGATGTTCTCCACCCGCAACTGTTCCACCTTCTGCCGCACGCTGTAGCGGTTGATGCGCGCAAGACCCGCATCGATCACATAGCCGATGTTGGGCACGGTGAGCGAGGTCTCCGCCACATTGGTCGCCAGCACCACGCGGCGGCAACCGTGCGCGGGTTTGAACACACGATCCTGTTCGGCCACGGACAGGCGCGAGAACAGCGGCAATATCTCGATGCCCTTGTGCTGGTGCTTGCGCAGGGCCTCGGCGGTATCGCGGATCTCGCGCTCGCCGGGCAGGAACACCAGCACGTCGCCGCGCAGTCCGCCAATGCTCAACTCGTCCAGTGCGCTGCAAATCGCCTGCGGCACGTCCTGCGTGTCGCCTTCCTCGTTCTGCTGCGGCGGGCGGTAACGAATCTCAACCGGATAGGTGCGGCCGGAGACCTGCAACACCGGAGCATCCGAAAAATGTTTTGCGAATCGTTCCGCGTCCAGTGTGGCCGAAGTGATGATGAGCTTCAGATCGGGGCGGCGCAGCAACAGGCGTTGCAGATAACCAAGCAGGAAATCGATATTGAGCGAGCGCTCGTGCGCCTCGTCGATGATGATCGTGTCGTACTGTTTGAGCAGCGGGTCGCGCTGGATCTCGGCCAGCAGGATGCCGTCGGTCATCAGTTTGATGGCGGAATCGGGCGACACTTTGTCGTTGAAGCGCACCTTGTAGCCGACCAGTCCGCCCAGTTCCGATTTCAGTTCCTGCGCGATGCGCGCCGCCACCGAGCGCGCCGCCACCCGGCGTGGCTGGGTGTGGCCGATGACGCCATGCACGCCGCGCCCGAGGGAGAGACAAATCTTGGGCAGCTGCGTGGTCTTGCCGGAGCCGGTCTCGCCGCAGACGATCAGCACTTGATGCTTTTCGATCGCCTGCGCCAACTCCTCGCGCCGCGCCACCACCGGCAGCTCGGCGGGATATTCGATGGCAGAAAGTTGGCGGATGCGCGCCAAACGGCGCTCGGCAAGGGGAGAAAGTTTGCCTGCGGAGAAACTCGCCGGGCTCGTTTTCATGGCGCACCCGGTACCGGTTTCGGTTGCCATGGATGTGCTTTCCGCCAAACCCAGGGCGGCTGCGGAGTGGCATCCATCCACAGACCGCGTCTGGCCTGCTGCGCTTCCTGTTGCAGCGCAAGGTATTTTTTATTGGAATGATAGTGCGAGTATTCCCACGCCATGCCGCGCCGCACCTGTTCCCGGTTCACGTTGATGCCGTCCACATACAGCGTGGCCAGCAGGCGCTGATATTGATCGACCGCCTGCGTCTCGATCCGCACTTCGCGCTTGCACACCAGTTGGCACAGGGCACGGCGCGAGCGTTTGCCCCAGGGCTGTTGTTTTTCCGGCGCGTCGATATTGACCAGTCTCACCTTGGTCTTTTGCTGATCGCGCAGCACCAGCACAGTGTCGCCGTCGATCACCGCGATCACTTTGGCATCAAAGATTTCTGCCTGAACGTTCAGCGCCAGGCAACAGAATGCGGCCCACCACCACTTCATGGCAGCAATGTTTTAATGATGGCCAGGCAGAACAGCGCGTAGCCGGCTGCCAGCAGGTCGTCGAACATCACACCGAGACCGCCGTGCCAGTTTTTGTCGAAATAGCGGATGGGCTGCGGCTTGACGATGTCGAAGAAACGGAACAGCGCGAACGCCAGCAGTTGCCAGGCCGGTTCGTTCGGGGTGAAGAACAGCACCAGCAGGAAGGCGACCACCTCGTCCCACACGATGCCGCCGTAATCCGCCACGCCGAGCGCCTTGCCGGTGATGTCGCACACCCGCACGCCGACGGCGAACGCCCAGATCAGCACCAGGATGAACAGCATGTCCGACAGGCGCGGCGCCAGATACCAGTAAAACGGGAAGGCCACCAGCGTGCCGAAGGTGCCCGGTGCCTTGCGCGCCAGCCCGCTGCCGAAGCCGAATGACAGCAGGTGCGCCGGATGGCTGAACACAAAATGCCAGTTGGGTTGCACTTTCAGTTCGTCATGCAAAGTGGTCATAGCCTGCCTTTTCGATTTTCATTTCCCGGCCTGCGGCATCGCGCACCACACAGCCGTGCCCGGCGCGAATCTGCCCGATGCGCGTGAGTGCCAATGGGAGCTGATCGGCCAACGCTGCCAATGTGTCGCGCGCGGTCGCGGGCGCGGTGAAGCACAGTTCGTAATCGTCGCCGCCGGTCAGCGCGCACTGTTGCGCCAATTCTTGTTCCACCCCCGTGCCGACGATGGGCAAGGTTTCGATCTCCAGCTCGGCACCAGCTGCCGAGCGTTGCAGGAGATGTCCCAGATCGGCCAGGAGGCCGTCGGAAATGTCGATCGCGCTGCGGGCGATGCCGCGCAAAGCAAGGCCGAGCGCGACACGCGGTTGCGGCTGATGCAGCGCCTTGAGGCAATCATCGCGCACCTGGTCGTATAACGTGAGGCGGCCTTGCTCACAGGCCAGTCCGAGCGCGGCCTGACCCGGCGTGCCCGACACCCAAATGTCGTCGCCAAACTGCGCGCCGTCACGGCGCAAGGCGCGTCCGCGCGGCACTTCGCCAAGGATGGTGACGCACAAATTGAGCGGCCCGCGTGTGGTGTCGCCGCCAATCAGTTCGACACCGTGTGCGTCGGCCAGCGCGAAGAAACCGGCACTGAACTTTTGCAGCCAGTCCTCATCCGCATCGGGCAGTGCAAGCGCCAGCGTCGCCCAGCGCGGCACCGCGCCCATCGCCGCCAGGTCGGACAGATTCACCGCCAGCGTCTTGTGGCCGAGCAGGAACGGATCGGCATCCGCCGTGAAGTGCGTGCCGCACACCAGCATGTCGCTGGAGATCGCCAGCTCCTTGCCCGCGCCAACCCCGACCAATGCCGCATCATCGCCCACGCCCAGTGCCGCGCCCGGCGCGGGACGGGTGAAATAACGCTGGATGAGATCGAATTCGGACATGATTTTTTTAAAACCTTTGCCCGCAGATTACGCAGATTTCACAGATTAAAAACCAGCGGCAAAGCGGATTCTGAAGATTTTAATCTGTGAAATCCGCGTAATCTGCGGGCAAGTCTTTGTGGTTATTATTTCGCACCCACTTCAGCCGCGCGCACCTGCGCCGCCAGTTTGTCCAGCACACCGTTGACGAACTTGTGCCCGTCGCTGCCGCCGAAGGTCTTGGCCAGCTCGACCGCTTCGTTGATCACCACGCGGTACGGCACTTCCGGGTGTTGGGTCAGCTCGTAGGCGCCGAGCAGCAGCACGGAACATTCGATCGGGCTTAATTCCTTGAGCGCGCGATCCAGATGCGGCGCAATCAGCTCGCCCAGCGCCTCCTGTTGCGCGATGGTGCCGCGCAGCAATTGCTGGTACAGCTCGCTGTCGTAGCGCCCCAGGCTCTTGTCGCCGCCGGTGCTGCGCCCGATCTGGGTCGCGCTGCTGCCGGACAGACGCCACTCGTAGATGCCCTGCAAGGCCAGCTCGCGCGCGCGATGGCGCGGGCTGGTTGCCGCTTTCTTCGTCGCGGTCATGCCAGCTCCCGCGCCAGATTGACCATCTCGATGGCGACCAGCGCCGCTTCCGCACCCTTCACGCTCATGCGCGACTCGGCCTGTTCGTCGGTGTCGGTGGTGAGGATCGCGTTGGCGATGGGCATGCCGGTCGCCAGCTGCACCTCGCCCACGCCGCGCGCGGATTCGTTGGAGACGATCTCGAAGTGATAGGTGTCGCCGCGGATCACCGCGCCCAGCGCGATCAGCGCGTCGTAATCGTGGCTCTCCGCCATCGCCCACAGCGCCAGCGGAATCTCCAGCGCGCCGGGCACGGTGGCCAGCACGATGTCATCGTCCGCCACACCGCTCTGCACCAGTTGCGCGTGGCAGGCCGCCAACAATCCATCGCATACCACCGGGTTGAAGCGGCTTTGCACGATGCCGATGCGCAGGCCCGCGCCGTTCGGGTTCTTTTCGATTTCTCTCATTTTTTATCCTTAACAGAAATTTTTTCCTTGGCGGAACAATATCCGGTGATCTCCAGCCCGAAGCCGGTCATGCTCGGCATCTTGCGCGGGGTGGCGATCAGACACATCTTGCCCACGCCGACATCGCGCAGGATTTGCGCGCCGATGCCGTAACTCTTGGGGTCCCATTTGTTCACGTGATGTTCGGCCTGATTATCCAAAGCGCGCGCGCGCAGGGTCTCGGCCGTCTCATCCTGATGCATCAGCACCAGCACCCCGCCGGATGCCGCGCTGATCTTCTGCATCGCCTCGTGCACGCTGGTGCTCTTGTCGAAGCTGACCTGCTCCATGAAATCCAGCACCGACAGCGGCTCATGCACGCGCACCAGCGTTTCGAATTCCGGTCGCACCTCGCCATGCACCAGCGCCAGATGGGTGCGCTGCGTGCTCTTGTCGGTATAAACGAACAACTCGAATTCACCGTATGCGGTTTGCAGCGTGCGCTGGCCGACGCGCTCGACCAGCGTCTCATTGTGCGAACGGTACTCGATCAGGTCGGCAATGGTGCCGATCTTCAGGCCATGCTGTTTGGCAAACGGAATCAGGTCCGGCAGGCGCGCCATCTCGCCGTCTTCCTTCAATATCTCGCAGATGACGGCGGCGGGGGTCACGCCCGCCAGTTGCGCCAGGTCGCAGCCCGCCTCGGTATGGCCGGCGCGCACCAGCACCCCGCCGTTCTGCGCCATCAGGGGAAAGATGTGGCCGGGTTGCACGATGTCCGACGGCTTCGCATCCTTGTTCGCCGCCGCCAGAATGGTGCGCGCGCGGTCGGCTGCCGAGATGCCGGTGGTGACTCCGCTTGCCGCTTCGATGCTGAGCGTGAAATTGGTCGCCAGCGGCAGGCCGTTCTCGCGCACCATAAGCGGCAGGTCGAGCTGTTTGCAGTGCGCCTGGGTCAGCGTCAGGCAAACCAGACCGCGCCCGTACCGCGCCATGAAGTTGACCATTTCCGGTGTGGCGAATTCGGCCGCAAAAACCAGGTCGCCCTCGTTCTCGCGGTCTTCCTCGTCCACCAGCACGACCATGCGCCCGGCGCGTATCTCTTCGATGATCTCGTGGATCGGTGCTACGTCTGTCATGGGTTCTGTTCTTTCTCTGCCTGCAGCATGCGTTCCACATAGCGCGCGATCAGATCGATCTCCAGATTCACCCGCGCGCCTGCTTTCAATTCATTCAGGGTCGTCACTTCCAGCGTGTGCGGAATCAGGTTCACCTCGAACTCGCATCCCGCCACCCGGTTTACCGTCAGGCTCACGCCGTCGATGGTGATCGAACCCTTCATGGCAATGTATTTGGCCAGCCGTTCCGGCGCGCGCACGATCAGGCGCCAGCTCTCGCCGATGTCGTTGAACGCGACCACTTCGCCCACGCCGTCCACATGGCCGCTCACCAGATGGCCGCCGAGACGGTCGGACAGGCGCATGGCCTTTTCCAGATTGACGTGCGCGCCTTGCTGCTCCAGGCCGGTGGTGCAGTCCAGCGTCTCGCGCGACACATCGACGGTGAAATCATTGCCATCAACTTCGATTACAGTAAGACACACCCCGTTCACCGCGATGCTGTCGCCCAAGGCGACATCGTCCATGCCCAATACTTCGGTCGCCACCGTCAGGCGCAGGCCGCCTTCGCGATCCTCTGCTTTCCTGATCAGACCGGCGTCCGCAATGATTCCGCTAAACATGTTTTATCTCCGCCGTAATGCGCAAATCCCCGCCCACCCGGCGCACGTCGCGCCAGGCCAGCTCCACTTTTTGTTCCAACCGCAGCAGCTCGCCCAGATCGGCGATACCGCGCGCCGCATCACCCAGCAATTGCGGCGCCAGATACAGCACCAGCTCATCCAGCAGTCCGGCGCGCAACAGCGCACCGTTCAGCGTCTTGCCCGCTTCCACCAGCACCTCATTGATGCCGCGCCGCGCCAGTTCGCGCAGCACGGCAGGCAGATCGACTTGCCCTGCCGCATCCGGCAGCAACAATACTTCCGCGCCCTGCCGTTCCAATGCGGCACGCTTGCCTGCATCCTGCGACGCGGTGCAGACCAGCACCCGCCCGCCCTGCAACATGCGTGCCGTCGGCGGCATGCGCAGCGCGCTGTCCAGCACCACGCGCAACGGTTGCCGTTCGGTTGCGATGCGAACATTCAGTTGCGGATCATCCGCCAGCACGGTGCCGATACCGGTCACCAGCGCACAGGAACGCGCGCGCCAGTGCTGCACATCAACCCTTGCCGCCGCGCCGGTGATCCATTGGCTGACGCCGTTCGCCAGCGCGGTGCGCCCGTCCAGACTGGCCGCGATCTTGCTGCGCACGAACGGCAAGCCGCGCGTCATGCGCGACACGAAACCGATGTTCAAGTCCCGCGCCGCTGCTTCCATCAGGCCGCATTCGACCGCGATTCCGGCAGCACGCAACATTGCGAAGCCTTGTCCGGCCACCCGCGGATTCGGGTCCTGCATCGCGCACACCACGCGCGCGACCCCGGCCTCGATCAGCGCCTCCGCGCAGGGCGGCGTGCGTCCATGATGACTGCACGGCTCCAGCGTGACGTAGGCGGTCGCGCCTTGCGCTGCCGCGCCCGCCGCGCGCAAGGCATGCACCTCGGCATGCGGCTCGCCGGCGCGCACGTGCCAGCCCTCGCCGATATTCTTTCCGTTCTTGACCAGCACGCAGCCGACGCGCGGATTGGGCGTGGCCGTCAACAGCCCGCGCTGCGCCAGTTGCAGCGCGCGCGCCATCCACTGACTGTCGGCTGCACTCGGCACGGATTCACTCCGTCCTGCGCCGGCGGGCGGGTTTGCGCACCGCATCCACCGCGTCGGTAAAGTCGTCCACGTCCTGGAAACTCTTGTACACCGAGGCAAAGCGGATGTAGGCGACCTTGTCCAGCTTCAACAACTCCTTCATCACCAGCTCGCCGATCTGGCGCGAACCGATCTCGCGCTCGCCGAAGGCGAACACCTTTTGCGTGACGTGGTCAATGGCCGCATCGACCAGCTCGGTCGGCACCGGGCGCTTATGTAGCGCGCGGCTGAAACTGGTGCGCAACTTTTCCGCGTCGAACTCGCTGCGCATACCGTTCTGCTTGACCACCTGCGGCATGCGCAACTCCACCGTCTCGTAAGTGGTGAAGCGTTTGTCGCACGACAGGCAGCGGCGGCGGCGGCGGATGCTGTCGCCCTCGTCGCTCTCGCGCGTGTCGATCACCTGGGTGTCGTTACCTTTGCAGAAGGGACATTTCATAGGTTCGTGGCATCGGGATTCTGGATGCCGGATTCGGGTAAACCGTTACGCCCGCCGAATCCTGAATCCTTGATCCCAAATCCTGATTACACCCCATACACCGGGAATCGCGCGGTCAGCTTCTTCACTTCGCCCGCCACCCGCGCGATCACCGCGTCGTCATTCGGCGCGTCCAGCACATCGGCAACCAGATGCGCCAATTTCTCCGCTTCCAGCTCCTTGAAGCCGCGCGTGGTCATCGCCGGCGTACCGATGCGGATGCCGCTGGTCACAAACGGTTTTTGCGGATCGTTCGGGATGGCGTTTTTGTTGACGGTGATATGGGCGCGACCGAGCGCCGCCTCGGCTTCCTTGCCGGTGATGTGCTTGGCTTGCAAATCAAGCAGGAACAGATGGCTGTCGGTGCGTCCGGAGACGATGCGCAGGCCGCGCTCGGTCAACACTTTGGCCATCACCCGCGCATTGGCCACCACCTGCATCTGGTAGGTCTTGAACTCCTTGCTCGCCGCCTCCTTGAACGCCACCGCCTTGGCGGCGATCACGTGCATCAGCGGGCCGCCCTGGATGCCGGGGAAAATGGCCGAATTGAGTGCCTTTTCATGTTCCGCCTTGGCCATGATGATGCCGCCGCGCGGGCCGCGCAAGGTTTTGTGGGTGGTAGTGGTAACGAAGTCGGCGATACCGACCGGGCTCGGGTACACACCCGCCGCCACCAGTCCGGCGTAGTGCGCCATATCGACAAACAGATACGCGCCGACGCTGTCGGCGATGGCGCGGAAACGTTTCCAGTCGATCACCAGCGAATATGCGGAAGCCCCCGCCACGATCATCTTCGGCTTGTGTTCGTTCGCCAGCGCCTGCACCTGGTCGTAGTCGATCTCTTCCTTGTCGTTCAGACCATACTGCACGGCGTGGTACAGCTTGCCGCTAATATTCACCGAGGCGCCGTGGGTCAAATGGCCGCCGTGCGCCAGGCTCATGCCGAGAATGGTGTCGCCCGGTTTCAACACGGAGACATAAACGCCCTGATTCGCCTGCGAACCGGAGTGCGGTTGCACGTTGGCATACTCCGCGCCGAACAGCGCCTTGGCGCGGTCGATCGCCATTTGTTCGGCGATATCGACATACTCGCAGCCGCCGTAATAGCGCTTGCCGGGATAGCCTTCGGCATACTTGTTGGTGAGCTGGCTGCCCTGCGCCTCCATCACCGCCGGGCTGGTGTAGTTTTCCGAGGCGATCAGCTCAATGTGATCTTCCTGACGGGCGTTTTCTTTCTGCATCGCCCCCCACAGATCGGGATCGACAATGGCAAGGGTGTTTTTGCGCGAGAACATGGACGGCCTTCCAAAATTAAGGGTGAACGGAAAAGGCGCGCATTTTATCACGCCCTCAATAACAAGGCGTCAGCACTCAAGTCGCCCTTGACTCCGCAGCGAGTTACGCTTGTCCCGCCACCGCCATGCGCTCGATCAGCACCGACGGACAGCGGCGCGCGCCCTGCACCATCACGTCGTTGCCGAGCGCGATGATGCCCCGGTACATCTCTTTCAGATTGCCGGCGATGGTAATTTCCTCCACCGGATACTGGATCTCGCCGTGCTCGACCCAGAAGCCGGCCGCGCCGCGCGAGTAGTCGCCGCTCACCGCATTCACCCCGTGCCCGAGCAGTTCGGTGACAATCAGTCCGCGCCCCATCTGGCGCACCAGTGCGGCAAAATCCTGCCCGCCCGGGCGCACCAGCAGATTGTGCGTACCGCCGGCGTTGCCGGTGGTCTGCATGCCCAGCTTGCGCGCGCTGTAGCTGGAGAGGAAATAGCCGCGCAGCACGCCCTCCGCGACGATGGCGCGGCGTTGCGTGCGCACGCCTTCGTTGTCGAACGGGCTACTACCGAGACCGCGCGCAATGTCGGGCACATCATCGATGTGAACGATTCCGGAAAACACTTGCTGCTCCAGATGGTCGAGCAGGAATGAGGATTTGCGGTACAGGCTGCCGCCGCTGACCGCGCCGACAAAATGTCCGAACAGGCTGGCCGCCACCGGCGCCTCGAACAGCACCGGGCACTGCAGGGTCGGCAGCTTGCGCGCCTTGAGACGGCGCACGGTGCGTTCGGCGGCGATGCGCCCGATCTCTTCCACTTTGAGAATGTCGGCAGGATGGCGCGCCGTGCTGTACCAGTAGTCGCGCTGCATCGCGGCACCTTTGCCGGCGATCACCGAACAGCTCACGCTGTGGCGCGACGAGGCGTAGCCGCCGTTGAAGCCAAGACTGTTCGCCAGCACGAAACTGCCGCTGCCGAGACTGACGCTGGCGCCCTCGGAATTGACGATGCGGCGGTCGGCGGCGAAGGCGGCGCTCTCGCACTCGCGCGCCAGCTCGACGGCCTGCGCCACATCGAGCGGCCACGGGTGATACAGATCCAGATCCGGCCATTCGCGCGCCAACAGCGCTTCCTCCGGCAGACCGGCACAATCATCCTCGGCGGTGAAGCGCGCGATGTTCAGCGCCGCCTGCACCGTGTCGCGCATCGCCTGGCGCGAAAAATCCGAGGTGCTCGCGTGGCCGCGCCGCCGCCCCAGATAAACCGTCACGCCCAGTCCTTTGTCGCGGTTGTATTCGATCGTTTCGATCTCGCCCTGGCGCACATTGACCGATTGCCCGAGACCGGCCGACACTTCGGCAACACTGGCCGAAGCGCCCTGCTTGCGCGCGTAAGCGATAATGTCGGCAGCCAGTTCGCGCAAGGCATCCGGCGCAGTTTCGCGGTTTTTGACAGAGGTGGGCATAAAATTTTCAGTCGGACGGGGACGGCAGGGGCGCTATCATACCAACATCGCGACAGACCCCGGCAGCCATGATGAACCCATCCGATACCACTACAGACCTGGAGCAGGTACTGCCTCCCAGCAAGACCAAAATCAAAAAACAGATGCATGATCTGCAAGACCTGGGCAAACAACTGACCGAATTGCCCAAGGACAAATGGCGCGCACTCGATTTGCCGGAAGCCCTGCTCGAAGCGCTGGCCGACTACAAACGCATCACCAAGTTCGGTGCGCAAAAACGCCAGCTGCAATACATCGGCAAGCTGATGCGCGAAGTCGAGACCGCGCCGATTCTGGCCAAGCTGGACGCGTGGAACGGCACCTCGCGCGAGCACACGGCCTGGCTGCACCAGGTCGAACAATGGCGCGACCGTCTGCTGGAAGACAGTGCCGCACTGACCACCTTGCTCGCGCAATATCCGCAAGCCGACGCGCAACGCCTGCGCGCGCTGATCCGCAATGCGCAGAAAGAAAAGGAACTGGCGAAGCCGCCGAAGGCCTACCGCGAAATCTTCCAGTTGCTGCGCGAGATCATTCCGGCACCCTGAATCAGAATCTGACTCACGCGGAGACGCGGAGGGCGCGGAGCAAGCCAATGCACTTTGCCAAAAGGCAAGAGGTTCGTTTCATTTTTTGTTGAATTTCTCCGCGCCCTCCGCGTCTCCGCGTGACCAAGTTTTTTGGGCAAAACCGACTACAGAATTGAACATGAGCAAACTCCTCCCCCACATCACGCTCGACAGCGGGCCCGATCCCCGCCACAGCATCATCTGGCTGCACGGACTGGGCGCCAGCGGCGAGGATTTCGTGCCGGTGGCACAGGCGCTGGATTTGCCGCAGGCGATGCGCTTCATCTTTCCGCACGCGCCGCAACGCCCGGTCACGATCAATGGCGGCTACGTGATGCCGGCCTGGTATGACATCGCCGGCAGCGAGATCGATGCGAAACAGGATGCGGCAGGGATCGCCGCTTCGCGCCGCGAGATCGAAAAATTGATCGCCCGGGAAGTGGCGCGCGGCATTGTGCCGGCGCGCATTTTTTTGGCGGGATTTTCCCAGGGCGGGGCGGTCGCCCTCCACTGCGGACTCCATGCAAGGGAAAATCTGGGCGGAATCCTGGCGCTGTCAACCTATCTGCCGCTGGCAGACGCCACCCGCGCCACCGATATCAGCACCGCGCGGGACACGCCGGTCTTCATGGCGCACGGCACGCTGGATTCGGTTGTTCCCTATTCGCTGGGCAAGCAGTCCGCTGCCCTCCTGCAACGGCTCGGATGCGCGATCGAGTGGCACGAATACCCGATACAGCACACCCTGTGCCCCGAGGAAATCCGCGACATCAGCGGGTGGCTGGCACGACAGATCACCCTCAACCGATAGCCGCCACTGCGGATTGGCGCGACCCGTCGCCGATTCAAAGCCTGCGTTTCATCCGTGCGCATCTGTGACGAGCCGTGGCGGACGGGTTTTCAACATCATTCTTCGTTGCTGCCATCCTGCTCCATCATGCGGTATCGCGCCAGATCGTAGTCCGCGCCCTGCTCTACCAGCGCCAGCGGCAACAGCAGATATTCCTTGCCTTCCACCTGCATCTTGAGGCTGCGCGTGGGGACGAACGCATCCTGTTTCTGCAACAACCACGCCTCGCCGCTGCTGTCGTGCGGGCGATTCAGATAGATGCCGATCTGCATGCCGGTTTCGGCGGAGCTGGCCGCGTCGAGCAAGGGCACGCCGACAATGCGCGGACTCAACACTTCGATGCCGATATGCAAATTGCCTTCGAGATCGCGGCTCAAGCGCCGCACCACGCCCGCCCCCCAGTGCGATATCCCCTCCGGCTGGCTGCCCAGCAGGGTGCCGATGCGCACCCCGCCCGCCCGCGCGACCGGCAACACGCTTCTGAAGCCGGTGGCGCTGATATCCTCAATCTCCCACACTTCGCTTTCTTCCGCGCCAAAACTCAGCCCGACATCGGAGCGCTCCAGCATCTGGCTGAATCCGTTGGCGACTTTGAGATTGACCTTGATCTTGCGCCGGGGGGTGCGCCGCGTCGGCGGCGGCAACGTCAGGCTTTGCAGCAGGCGCTGTGCAATATCCCGCACCTGCTCCACCTCGTAACGGGCGCCGTATAAATTCAAGCCGTCGGGAATAATGCCCTTGTCCAGTGTCTTCAGCATATCGGCCAGCAGCTGGCGGACGCCGTCCGCCGCGACAAAACGCAAACCGGGGTGGATGGTCGCGCCGACAGTGGCGCGCATCGGCGGAGTCGGCTGGGCCATATCGACGGCGAACAACTCGGTTCCGGCATAGGAACGGGAAACGGCGGCCCCTTTGCCAAGCGCGGCAAACAGGCGTTCGGCGATATGCTCCTGCATCGGGCTTAAACTGCCCGCGCTGCTTCCATACCAAAGCACCAGCACGGCAAACAATTCGCCCACGCTGGTATTGGTGCCGGGGTAAAGCATGACCGGCTCAGCCAGTCCCTCGTGCGACTCGGCCAGGGTGTAATACGCCGCCAGACGGTGCCACAACGCGGGATCGACCATGGCGTAGCGCGCGCCTGCCATTTTCAGGCGTCCAATAATGGCATGGATGCCGCGCGCGCACAGCAGGGGCACCTCCTGCTTGATCGAGGCCGCCCCCCTGGCGCCGTCGCGATAGCGCGACAGGACATCGAAATGACAGGCCTCGCTGCGCGTGTAGTAAGTGTCGAGCAGCCCCCACAGGCGGTTTTCCTGGAAATGCGACAGGGGTTGCGGGGCAAAATAATCATGCTGCAGCTTGCGCAGATGGGCTTGCGCCGCCTGGTCAAACAGGCGCAACACCGCCCACTGGTGATCGAGGCGAAAATCATCCGCCCGCTCGCAGATCACCTCTGCCCAGTCGCTGATTTCCTGCAACGCCCTGAGCGAATCACTTTTCGGAATGTCATCCAGCAAAGCTTGCGCAGACTTGATTTCCGCCAGCGGATGATCCGACTTTTTGCCAAATAAACCCAACACCGCCCCCGTTTTCCCGACTGATTTAACCAACATCCCCGCGCAATATAAGCACAGATCGCGCCCGCTGCCTATATGCCAAAAGGTCTATATCCCGCCCGCCAATGCATGGCGTGAGCGGCAATATGGAATTGAACTTCTTCGCCATGCGACGTATCCTCGCACGCCATGCCTTTCCCGCCGGTCGAACATGCGCTGCACCAACCCAACGGCCTGCTCGCCACCGGCGGCGACTTGTCGCCGGGACGGCTGCTGGCGGCTTATCGGCGCGGCATCTTTCCCTGGTTTGGCCCCGGCGATCCGATTCTGTGGTGGAGTCCCGATCCGCGCATGGTGCTGTTCCCCGCCGAGTTTCGTATTTCCCAATCGCTGCGCAAAACCTTGCGCCGGCACATCTACGAAATCCGCACCGACACCGTTTTCGAGCAGGTGATGCGCGCCTGCGCCGCGCCGCGCGATGGCGAAGGCGGCGGCACCTGGATTCTGGACGAGATGATCGCGGCATATGGCGCGCTGCATCGGCAAGGCTATGCCCACTCGGCGGAAGTGTGGATGGACGGCGAACTGGCGGGTGGTCTGTATGGCGTACATATCGGCGCGATGTTTTACGGCGAGTCGATGTTCAGCCGCCGCCGCGACGCGTCCAAAATTGCGCTCGCCCATCTCGCCGCGCAATGGCAGCGCCGGTATGGCGACAACAGCCTGATCGACTGCCAGATGCACACCCCGCATCTGGCCTCGCTCGGCGCGCGCGCGATCCCGCGCACGGAATTCGTCGCCCGCGTACAGGAATTGATAAACTGCACGCCCGTAAGCGACTTTCGCTTCGATCCCGACCTGTTCCGATGAGCCTGCTCAACGACATTCCGCTCTCCACTCTGCAGCTTTATCTCACTGCACCCTATCCGTGCAGTTATCTGGCCGGGCTGGAGGCGCGCTCGCAGGTGGCCACGCCGGCTTTTCTGATCACCCCCAAGGTGTATGGAGAACTGGTACGGCACGGTTTTCGCCGCAGCGGCACGTTCACCTATCGCCCGCGTTGCGACACCTGCCAGCAGTGCGTGCCGGCGCGCGTCGCGGTCGATCAGTTTGCGCCGACACGGGCACAGCGCCGCAGTTGGCAGCGCCATCACGGCTTGCAGGTCGATCTGTTGCCGTTGCAGGATAAACCGGAATATTTCGCCCTCTACCAGCGCTATCAAAAAACCCGCCACGACGGCGGCAGCATGGCCGATGACACGCTGGAGCAGTACCGCAACTTTCTGCTGCAAAGCCAGGTGGACAGTATGTTGGTGGCATTCCGCGATCGCGGTGTGCTGCGCATGGTGAGCGTGATCGATGTGCTGGACGACGGCCTCTCGGCGGTCTATACCTTTTACGACCCGGACATCGCGCAGGCCAGCTTCGGCACGTTCAATGTGCTGTGGCAGATCGAGCTGTGCCGCAAACTGCAACTGCCGTATCTGTATCTGGGCTACTGGATTCGCGCCTCGCGCAAGATGCGATACAAAGCCAATTTCCGTCCTTTGCAGGGACTGCGCAACGGCAGCTGGACGCCATTAACCGATGAGGAACTGCAATCATGCTAAGCCGTCTGGGATTTTTCGTCGCCGCCGTGTTGTTCCTGCCGCTGCTGGCGCGCCTGCTCGCCGAGGCACTGCCGGACTGGCCCGCCGCCGAGACAATGCCCTTGGCACCGCTGGGCTGGACCCTCGCCACCGCCGTGTTGTTGCTGTTTCTGGCTGACTGGCTGCCGGGACTGCGCGGCGGGCAGCGGCTGCTGCGCCAGCAACGCGGCTATTACTTGGCGCTCGCCGCGGCGAGTGCGCCGCTCGGCTGGTTGCTCGCCTATCTCAATGTATTCGCCGAAAGCTGGCTCATTCCCGCCAGCCACAATTTCACCGGCGGTCTGCTGCAAACCCTGCTGTTCGCCCTGCTTGCGCCCGCCGTGCTGCTGTTGCGCGCCGCCCTCGGTCGTTCCGCGCCGCTGCTGAAACTGCTGGCGGGCTGGCCCGCGCCGCGCTTTGCCTCGCGCGAGTTTTTTACCCTCGCGCTGCTGACCCTGGCGCTGCTCGGCCTGACCGTGGGCAGTGTGTGGCCCGGCAGCGGATTGCTGTGGCCAGCGCCGCTGTTGTTGCTGGCCGGGCTGCAGGGGTTGTGGCACGAAAGCAGCATCTTTGACGGGCTGGCGCGGGGAGACTGGGGCCGGGTGCTGACTGCCCTACTCTCCGGTCTGATCGTCGGCAATCTGCTGACCTATGCCTTTACCCTCGGCGGCGGCCGCCTCATCCTGCAAACGGGGTTTGCTTACACCCAGCTCGGCTTCGCCCTGTTCGGCCTGCTCTGCCTGCAACTGGGCGATGTCATTGCCGAAGCCTGGCGCGGCAAGACACGCGCCGAGCTGTTCCCGAAAAAACCCTTCCCTGTTTCCGTCGTGGCCAAAAAATGAATCCCTACAACCTGCTGCGCCCCGCGCTGTTCTCGCTCGACCCGGAAACCGCGCACGACGCCACCCTGACCACGCTTAACACCGCCTACTGCCTCGGCCTGTCGCGCCTGATCCCGCAGCCCGCACCTGATCCTCGCACGGTGATGGGCATCACCTTTCCCAACCCGGTCGGGCTGGCCGCCGGGCTGGACAAAAACGGCGAATGCATCAACGGTCTGGCAGCGCTCGGCTTCGGCTTCATCGAGATCGGCACCGTCACCCCGCGCGCGCAACCCGGCAACCCGCGCCCGCGCCTGTTCCGCATCCCCGAAGCGCAGGCCATCATCAACCGCATGGGCTTCAACAACCACGGCGCGGATGCGCTGGTTGAAAACGTCAGGCGCGCGCAATTCAGCGGCGTCCTCGGCATCAATATCGGCAAGAACGCGGATACTCCCATCGAAAAGGCCGCCGACGATTACCTCACCTGTCTGCGCAAAGTGTATGCGCACGCGAGCTACGTCGCGATCAACATCTCCTCGCCCAACACCAAGAATCTGCGCCAGTTGCAGGGCGGCGACGAACTGGATGGATTACTCGGCCAACTGAAAGCGGAGCAGGAAAAGCTTGCGCAACAGCACGGCAAATATGTGCCGCTGGCCGTGAAGATCGCACCCGACCTGGATAACGAACAAATCAAACAGATTGCCGCGTTGCTTATCAAGCATCACATTGACGGCGTGATCGCCACCAACACCACGCTGGCGCGCGACGGCGTGGAGAGTCTGCCGCACGGCAACGAAACCGGCGGGCTCTCCGGCGCGCCGGTATGCGAAAAATCCTCCGCCGTGATTCGTCAGCTCGCCGCCGAGTTACAGGGCGCGCTGCCGATCATCGGCGCGGGCGGAATACTCAGCGGAAAAGACGCGCGGGAGAAAATGCAGGCGGGCGCCGCGCTGGTGCAGATCTACAGCGGGCTGATCTATCGCGGACAGGCGCTGGTGAAGGAAGCGGCGGACGCCGTCAAGCGTTGAGCACGGTGCGGTTGCGTCCTTGTGTTTTAGCGGCGTACAGACTGCCGTCGGCGCGGTTGATGAGTGCGCTCATGTCGGCTATTCCTTCGCCTTTTTCCGCCACGCCGATGCTGAGGGTGAGCGGCACGTGCTGGCCGTCCGGCGCCGACATGCGCAGCGACTCCACGGCGACGCGCATGCGTTCCGCCGCCTGATAGGCCGCTGTCGCGCCCGTGTCCGGGCAGACCACCAGAAACTCTTCGCCGCCGTAGCGGCACACAACATCCTGCGCGCGCGCCGTCTTGCGCAGGGCATCCGCCACCTGTTTCAACGCCTCATCACCCAGTTGATGGCCAAAAGTGTCGTTGATTTTCTTGAAGTGGTCGATGTCGAGCATCATGCAGGACAGCGCCCGCTCCCCGCGCCGCGTGAGCGCCCACTCCTGCTCCAGCCGCTCCATCGCGAACCGACGATTGGGCAGATCGGTCAGGGTATCGGTCAGCGCCTGCTGTTGCAGACGTTTGTTGGCAACCGACAGTTCGTTGGAGAAACGCACCATCTGCTCGCGGTCGAACGCCAGTTCTTCCTGCAACTGCACCACCCGCTGCGCCGCGCGCAGGCGGGCAAAAAACAGTTTCGGCACCAGCGGCTTGACCAGATAATCATCCGCGCCCGCCTCGAACGCTTCGACCAGCTTGTCCGCTGCGGTTTCAACGGTAACCACTATCAGATAGACATTGCGCAGTTGCGGCAAACGGCGCAACTCCCGGCACAGGGAAATGCCGTCCATCTGCGGCATACGCCAGTCGGTAATCACCACCTGTGGCCGGTGCAGATCGGCGAGAGTGAGCGCCTCGACACCATTCTCCGCCACATTGACGCGATGCCCCGCCGCATTCAGCCATTGCGCCATCAGGGCGCGCATGGCTCGGTCATCCTCGACCACCAGTGCCCGCATCTTGTAATCATGCGGACTTTGTGCAAAGGACAGTGTTTCGCTTTCAACCTCTGCCACCTCCGGCGCGGCAAATAGCGGTGCCAGTTCGACCAAGTGCCGGGTGCCAACACCGAGCAGAGCGGCCCACTCCTGCGCTTCATTGGCGCAGGTGCCTGCCAGTTCCAGCAGTTCGCCTTCCTCGACCGCCAGTTCGGCCGCGGCGCGGCGCACCGCAGTGACCGCAGCAGCCCGCTCCGGCGCGGGTGCGAGGCTTAAATCCGCCAGCAATCCGGCCAGATGAAGTGAGCGCAGCAACTGCCATTCGCGCGAGCCCGGCTCCGTTTTGCTCGCCTGCGGCGCGCGGTAATCGCGCACCAGCGCCTGAAACAGCGGTGGAAAATTCATCTCGGTGAGCATCGCCGCGCTGACCTGGGCATGGTTGAAACCGAATTGCGCCTGTTCCAGTTCGCACAAGCGCTGTTCCGGCTCGTGTTGTCCGAGCAGGTCGCTGAAGGCTTCGGTCTGTGCGGTAGCCAGCGCCAGCCGGCCAATTTGCCCGAGCAAGCCCAGCACAAAAACCTCTTCCGCCGCCATCAGCTTTGCGCGCCGCGCCAACTGGCGCACGCACAGCGCGGTAAGGAGGGAATGCAGCCAGAAACCTGAATAATCGAAATTGGCACAGGGGCCGTGGCGGTAGTCGGCAACCAGCGCGATGCCCAGCACCAGCTGGCGCAGCGCGCGCAGGCCGAGCACCGTCACCGCATCATGGATGGTCACCACCGGGCGCGACACATGCCCCAGCAGGGCATTGGCCGCCTTGACCACGCGCTGGCTGAGGGCGGGATCGGCACCGATCAACTGCACCAGATCGTGATTTGACACCTCGTCCTGCCGGGTCAGCTCGATAACTTTCAGCGCGACCCCTTTGGGTGAGGGCAAGGGCCCGCTGATTTTCAGCTTGTCGAGAATTTGCTGACTGGTTTGTGGCATGCCACTTTTCTCCTTGTTTTCCACTCTAGCACGGACCTTCCACAGCCGCTTCCGGTTATATGGATATAGCCTTCGCGCGGTTGATGCACCCCCCAAACGGGCGCATAATCCGCCCCTCTTTTTTGCACTATCGGCACATTTTCGCAATGTCTGAATACTTTTTGATCGTGATCGGCACGGTGTTCGTCAATAACATCGTGATGGTCAAGATTCTCGGGCTGTGCCCGTTCATGGGGGTTTCCAAAAAACTGGAAACCTCCTTGAGCATGGGCGCGGCCACCACCTTTGTGCTGACCATCGCTTCCGGCTCCAGTTATCTGGTCAACCATTACCTGCTCGGCCCCGATCTGGCCTACCTCACCACGCTGTCCTTCATCGTGGTGATTGCCGCCATCGTGCAGTTCACCGAGATGGTGATCAAGAAAACCAGCCCGGTGCTGTATCAGGTGCTCGGCATCTATCTGCCGCTGATCACCACCAACTGCGCGGTGCTCGGCATCCCCCTGCTCAACGTGCAGGCCAAACATGATTTCATCGAGTCGCTGCTGTTCGGTTTCGGCGGTGCAGTCGGTTTCACTCTGGCGATGGTGCTGTTCGCCGGTATCCGCGAGCGGCTGGAAGGCGCGGACGTGCCGGTGATCTTTCGCGGCACGGCCATCGCCATGGTCACCGCGGGGTTGATGAGTCTGGCCTTCATGGGTTTCTCGGGTCTGGTGAAATGATCACCGCGCTATGGGTGATGGTCGCCATTGCGGTCGTGCTGGGCGTGGTGCTCGGCTATGCGGCGATCCGCTTCCGCGTCGAGGGCAACCCGCTGGTGGAAAAGATCGACGCGGTGCTGCCGCAAACCCAGTGCGGCCAGTGCGGCTATCCCGGCTGCAAGCCTTACGCGGAAGCGATTGCCAAAGGCGGGGCCGACATCAACCTGTGCCCGCCCGGCGGCGAGGAAGGCATCAAGAAACTGGCGGAACTGCTCGGCGTGGAGCCAAAACCGTTCGGCGCCGACCGCCAGCCCCGCGCCAAGGCGGTCGCCTTCATCGATGAGAGCACCTGCATCGGCTGCACGTTGTGCATCCAGGCTTGCCCGGTCGATGCCATCGCCGGTGCGGCGAAGCAGATGCACACCATCATCGCCGCCGAGTGCACCGGCTGCGAGTTGTGTGTCGCCCCCTGCCCGGTGGATTGCATCAGCATGCAACCGATCCCGGAAAAGCCGACCAACTGGAAATGGA
>Ga0210011_1001186_pt1 | contig 25248 bp, 20 predicted proteins | sample CryGeymeta201502_FD_183972 | JGI IMG/M metagenome (GOLD analysis project Ga0210011, IMG submission 183972) | Groundwater microbial communities from Crystal Geyser aquifers in Utah, USA - Crystal Geyser metaG 2015-02 (SPAdes) (version 2) | ecosystem: Environmental > Aquatic > Deep subsurface >...
ATTGCGGTGCCAGCGCCAATGAAGCGGTGTTTCTGGCCTTTTTGAAACCCGGCGACACCATCATGGGCATGAGCCTGGCCGAAGGCGGCCACCTGACCCACGGCATGGCGCTGAACATGAGCGGCAAGTGGTTCAACGTGGTGAGCTACGGCCTGGATGCTGCCGAGGCCATCGACTATGACGCGATGGAAAGCAAGGCGCATGAACACAAGCCAAAATTGATCATAGCCGGTGCCAGTGCTTATTCTCTAGCTATTGATTTTGAACGCTTTGCCAAGGTGGCCAAAGACGTTGGCGCGATCTTCATGGTTGACATGGCGCACTACGCCGGCCTGATCGCCGCCGGTGTGTACCCCAACCCGGTGCCGCACGCCGACATTGTGACCAGTACCACGCACAAGAGCCTGCGCGGCCCACGTGGGGGCATCATTTTGATGAAGTCGCAATATGAAAAAGTCATCAACAGCGCCATCTTCCCTGGCCTGCAAGGCGGCCCGCTGATGCACGTGATTGCCGCCAAAGCGGTGGCTTTCAAGGAAGCACTGCAGCCCGAATTCAAGGTTTACCAGCAACAAGTAGTCACCAACGCCCGCATCGTCGCCGAAACCCTGACCGCACGCGGCCTGCGCATTGTGAGCGGCCGCACGGAATCGCACGTGATGCTGGTCGATTTGCGCTCCAAGCACATCACTGGCAAGGAAGCCGAGGCCGTGCTGGGCAGCGCGCACATGACCATCAATAAGAATGCCATCCCCAATGACCCCGAAAAACCGATGGTGACCAGCGGCGTGCGCGTTGGCACCCCGGCCATGACGACCCGTGGTTTCAAGGACGAAGAAGCGCGCCTGACTGCAAATTTAATAGCAGATGTGCTAGATAATCCAAGGGACAGCGCCAATATTGATGCAGTTCGTGCAAAAGTGCATGCGCTGACCAGCCGCTTCCCGGTCTACGGCTGATCACTGCTGCAGCTGACGATGAAATGCCCTTTCTGCAGTCACCCCGACACCCAGGTGGTGGAAACGCGGGAGTCTGAAGATGGGGGCTTCATCCGCCGCCGGCGCCGCTGCGCGTCGTGCGACAAGCGCTTTACCACCTATGAGCGCCCGGAAGTCAACTTTCCGGCCATCGTCAAAAAAGACGGTCGGCGTATTGAATACGAGCGCGCCAAGTTGCTGGCCTCGATGAAGCTGGCGCTGCGCAAACGCCCGGTCAGTACAGAGCAGGTTGACGCGGCGGTGGAGCGTATTGAAGAAAAGCTCTTGAACCTGGGCCTGCGCGAGGTGCTTTCCACCCGCATTGGCGAGCTGGTGATGCGCGAATTAAAGAAGCTCGACAAGGTGGCCTATGTGCGCTTTGCCAGCGTCTACCGCAGCTTTGAGGACATGGACGACTTTCGCACGCTGGTGGATGAGGTGGGACGGTAAAGCTCATCCGGCACGCTTTCATTGGGCGTTGGCCGCTGCGCTCACCTGTTCCAACCTGGAAGAAACGGCGACAACCTGCGCGGCCAGGCATAGCACGGGTGTGGCGAAGGGAACTATCGGGAAGACCTGTTTTGTTTGCCGCGAGTGCAGACTGCAGGAAAGCGCGCGCCGCAACTCAAGCAGACGCTGGCTGCCTGGCATGACGCTGGCCGACATAGGTGAAGGCAAACGCCAACGCCTCATGCAATGACTCTTCAATGGCCGCGCGTTCTTTTTCTGACAAGTAAAACATCATGTCAACGTCATGGCGAACATAGCGCGCTGGCAGCCGGTTGAGCGCCATGCAAGCCACATCGGCCAACATGCCAGCGTCGTAATCGGGATAAGAACCAGAGAGCCGCGCAACGGCTTCAAAAACGGCACGTTCGTAATAGTTGTGCACTTGCTCAAAGTTGAAAATCATGATGGTTTGTGTGTGCCAGCGCTCTAACTGATCAACCCCAGTTCACCAGGAACCCTGTGCAACCTATAACGAACATGAGCCGTAATATACAGCAATAATTGCCCTAGATGTGATGCTTTGGAGCTACAAAAGGTGTAGCGGAAAGAAAAATTTGAGATATAGTTCAAGGCTCGCGTCGGGTTTTGAAACGAAGTGCGTGACGGCAGCAGTTGCTATCATTCATTCATGTCATATTTCCGCCAGATTGCCAATACACACCAGGAGACCTCTTCCATGAGTACCAAAGAAAGTGCTGCCATCGGTCAATTGCTCAGTTTGCTTGAATCCCGCTATGCCATTCGTGTCTTGTGGGCACTCAAAGACGGCCATCCACAAACCTTTCGCCTGCTGCAAGACAGCGTGGGCGGGATCACCCCCAACACACTGAACACCCGCATCAAGGAACTGCGTGCGGCTGGTCTGATGGACCACGGCAGCCATGGCTACATGGTGACCAGCATGGGCGCTGATTTACTCAAGCGCATGGGCGATTTGTCGGCTTTTGCCAGCAAGTGGGCCGCCAGCCAGGCCAAGAAACACGCCTGATCGACCGCCAGCTATTTCCATTCACCACCACAAGCACACCTCTGTCTCATGGCCAAAACACCTTCCGGACTCGACTATACCGACGACATCACAGGCGCAGGCAGCACTGCGGCTGCAGGCCAACAGGTCACCGTGCACTACACGGGCTGGCTTTTCCAGGACGGCGCCCAGGGCGCCAAGTTTGACTCCAGTCACGACCGTCGCGACCCTTTTGTCTTCAAGCTGGGTGCAGGCATGGTCATCCGCGGTTGGGATGAAGGCGTAGCCGGTATGCGTGTTGGCGGAACCCGCACACTCATCATCCCACCTGAGCTGGGTTACGGTGCACGCGGCGCTGGTGGCGTCATCCCGCCCAATGCGACACTGAAGTTTCAAGTCGAACTGTTGTCGCTGACCTGAGTTCACGGCCGATATCTCGGGCCTGTGATTGTTTGTTCAGTGCACGAGTGACGTCTACCGAGCCGGTTGATTCGGTTCGCTGTCTTTTTTTCTGGTGCAGCCCTTGAATTCAACGCCCCTGACACCATTTCTGGCGCATCCTTTTCTGAAAACAGCCATTCCGCATGACCGAAACAAACCCCACTACCGCGGCAACAGACAAACCCGCTGCTACCCCTGAAACAGTCAACCCGCAAGCCACAGGGGACATGGCCGCAGTCATAGCCAACTTCGAGGCCGAGTCGCTGGCCAAGTGCCAAGCCGATCTGGCTGACTTGCAAGCCAAAAGTGCGGAGTTGGCCGACCAGTATTTGCGCGCCAAGGCCGACGCAGAAAATGCGCGGCGCCGTGCCGAAGACGAGGTTTCCAAAGCCCGCAAATTTGCGCTGGAAGGCTTCGCCGAGAGCTTGCTGCCCGTGATCGATAGTCTGGAGGCTGGCCTGTCCATCAAGGACGCGACCCTGGAACAAATCCGTGAAGGTTCGCAAGCGACCCTGCGTCAGTTGATCGCGGCGCTGGAACGCAACAAAGTCATCGCTGTCAATCCTGCTGCGGGCGCCAAGTTTGACCCGCATCAGCACCAGGCCATCAGCGTCGTGCCAGCAGATCAAGAAGCCAACACGGTGGTTACCGTGTTGCAGAAGGGCTATCTGATCGCCGAGCGTGTCTTGCGTCCAGCCCTGGTGACCGTCTCGGCACCCAAATAAACCATCATCCGACTTGAAATATTTCAAGTCATCCACAAGTTACCAACATCTGACAATTTAGGAGTTCACACCATGGGAAGAATTATTGGCATCGACTTGGGCACCACCAATAGCTGCGTGGCCGTCATGGAAGGCAACACCGCCAAAGTGATTGAAAACGCCGAGGGTGCGCGCACCACGCCGTCGATCATCGCCTACCAAGAGGATGGCGAGGTGCTGGTGGGTGCCTCGGCCAAGCGCCAGGCCGTCACCAACCCGAAGAACACGCTGTACGCAGTCAAACGCCTGATCGGTCGCAAGTTCACCGAAAAAGAAGTGCAAAAAGACATCGACCTGATGCCGTACAAGATTGCTGCCGCCGACAACGGCGACGCCTGGGTTGAAGTGCGCGGCACGCGCATGGCACCGCAGCAGATCAGCGCCGACGTGCTGCGCAAGATGAAAAAGACCGCCGAAGATTACCTCGGCGAACCGGTGACCGAAGCGGTGATCACCGTTCCGGCTTACTTTAACGATGCACAGCGCCAGGCCACCAAGGATGCTGGCCGCATCGCCGGTCTGGAAGTCAAGCGCATCATCAACGAACCCACCGCTGCGGCGCTGGCCTTCGGCATGGACAAGAACGAAAAGGGCGACCGCAAGATCGCCGTCTATGATCTGGGCGGCGGCACGTTCGACATCTCGATCATCGAAATTGCCGATGTCGACGGCGAAAAACAATTTGAAGTGCTCTCCACCAACGGCGATACCTTCCTCGGTGGTGAAGACTTCGACCAGCGCATCATCGACTACATCATTGCCGAGTTCAAGAAAGAGCAAGGCGTTGACCTGTCCAAAGACGTGTTGGCCTTGCAGCGCCTGAAAGAAGCCGCCGAGAAAGCCAAGATCGAGCTCTCCAGCAGCGCCCAGACCGACATCCACCTGCCCTACGTGACGGCCGATGCTACCGGCCCGAAGCACCTCAACATCAAGCTGACCCGCTCCAAGCTCGAGTCCCTGGTTGAAGAGCTGATCGAACGCACCATTGCACCGTGCCGTACCGCCCTGAAGGATGCTGGCGTCAGCGCTGCAGACATCAACGACGTCATCCTGGTCGGCGGTATGAGCCGCATGCCCAAGGTCCAAGAGAAAGTCAAGGAACTGTTTGGCCGCGAGCCGCGCAAAGACGTCAACCCCGACGAAGCCGTGGCCGTGGGTGCCGCCATTCAAGGCCAGGTGCTCTCCGGCGACCGCAGCGACGTGCTGTTGCTCGATGTGACCCCCTTGAGCCTGGGCATTGAGACCTTGGGTGGCGTCATGACCAAGATGATCGCCAAGAACACCACCATCCCGACCAAGTTTGCGCAGACTTTCTCGACCGCCGACGACAACCAGCCGGCGGTGACGATCAAGGTCTACCAAGGCGAGCGCGAAATGGCCTCTGGCAACAAACTGCTGGGCGAATTCAACCTCGAAGGCATCCCGCCGGCAGCGCGCGGCATTCCGCAAATCGAAGTGTCGTTTGACATTGACGCCAACGGCATCTTGCACGTTGGCGCCAAGGACAAGGGCACAGGTAAAGAAAACAAGATCACGATCAAGGCCAACTCGGGTCTGTCTGAAGCCGAGATCCAGCAAATGGTCAAGGACGCTGAGCTCAACGCCGCCGAAGACAAGAAGAAGCTTGAAATGGTGCAGGCCAAGAACCAGGGTGAAGCCACTGTGCACAGTGTCAAGAAGAGCCTGACAGAGTACGGCGACAAGATTGACGCTTCCGAGAAAGACAAAATCGAAGCCGCCATCAAGGACCTGGAAGCCGCGCTCAAGGGCGACGACAAGGCTGCCATCGACGACAAGAGCGCAGCGCTGATGACGGCCAGCCAGAAATTGGGCGAAAAGATGTACGCCGATATGCAGGCCAAGCAGGCCGCCGAAGGTGATGCAACGCCGGGTGGAGCACAAGCCGAACCGCAAAGTAACGCAGCGCAAGACGACAATGTGGTCGATGCCGAAGTGAAAGAAGTCAAAAAACCCTAAACCCTGGTTTGGACGCTGCTTTGACACAGGCCACATGCGCCGCGTTGGGCACCCACAAGGTGCAACGCGGCGTTTGCATTGAAACCAGGCACCTATAGACCATGTCAAAAAAAGACTATTACGAAACACTGGGCGTTCCCAAAAACGCCTCAGATGAAGAAATCAAGAAGGCGTATCGCAAGCTGGCGATGAAGCATCACCCTGACCGCAACCAGGGCGATGCAGCCAAGGCGGCCGAAGAGAAATTCAAAGAGGCCAAGGAAGCCTACGAGATGCTCTCCGACCCGCAAAAACGTGCAGCCTATGACCAGCACGGCTTTGCTGGCGTTGACCCGAATATGCGCGGTGGCCCGGGTGGTGCCGACGCCTACGGCGGTTTTGCCGAGGCCTTTGGCGATATTTTTGGCGATATGTTTGGCCAACAGCGCGGTCGCGCCGGTGGCCGCCAGGTGTACCGGGGTAGCGACCTCAGCTACGCCATGGAAATCACACTGGAAGAAGCTGCCCGCGGCAAAGACGCGCAGATCCGCATTCCCAGTTGGGACAACTGCGACAGCTGTCACGGCAGCGGCGCCAAACCCGGCACCTCGGCCAAGACGTGCGGCACCTGCGGCGGCACCGGCGCGGTGCAGATGCGTCAAGGCTTTTTCAGCGTGCAACAAACCTGCCCGACCTGCCGCGGTACCGGCAAGGTTATCCCCGAGCCCTGCCCGTCATGCCATGGCCAGGGCAAAATCAAGAAGCAGAAAACCCTTGAAGTCAAAATTCCGGCAGGCATCGATGGCGGCATGCGCATCCGCAGCGCTGGCAACGGCGAACCCGGCACCAACGGCGGTCCGCCAGGCGACCTGTACATTGAAATCCGGCTCAAAAAACACGACATTTTTGAGCGCGACGGCGACGACCTGCACTGCTCGGTGCCCATCAGCATCATCACCGCCACTCTGGGTGGCGAAATTGACGTACCTACACTGGCAGGCAAGGCAGCCATCGACATCCCCGAAGGCACCCAAACCGGCAAACAGTTCCGCCTGCGTGGCAAGGGCATCAAGGGCGTGCGCTCGAGCTACCCCGGCGACCTGTATTGCCACATCTTGATTGAGACACCAGTCAAACTCACCGAGCATCAGCGCAAACTGCTGCGCGAACTCGACGAGTCGCTGAAAAAAGGTGGTGCCAAACACTCCCCCGCCGGCGACAGCTGGACCGACCGCCTCAAGAGTTTCTTCAGCTGATCTCCGATTGGCCGCCCCAAACGGCGCGCTTTGCCGCAGAATGATGCCACCCGACGCCCGTCGGCGTGGCATTCTTTTCAGAGGCTTGAACCATGAGCGTCACCATCACCTTTCTGGGCGGAGCCAGCACCGTCACCGGCTCCAAATACCTGGTACGTCATGACGGCAAAAGCTTGCTGATCGACTGCGGCCTGTTTCAGGGCTACAAACAGCTGCGTTTGCGCAACTGGTCACCGCTGCCTGTCGCGCCAGACCAGATCAACGCCGTTGTCCTGACCCATGCGCACCTGGACCACAGCGGCTATCTTCCCCTACTGGTCAAAGAAGGCTTTACTGGCCACGTCTTTGCCAGTACCGGCACGCGCGACCTGTGCCGCATCCTGTGGCCCGACAGCGGTCACATCCAGGAAGAAGACGCCGCGTTTGTCAACCGGCACAAACTCTCCAAACACGAGACCGCTTTGCCGCTGTACACCCGGCAAGACGCGCTCGACGCCCTGCCCAAAATCAAAACCGTGGGTTTTGACAAACCCTTCACACCCCTGCCAGGCTGGAAAGTAACGCTGTCGGGCGCGGGTCACATTCTGGGTGCGTCGAGTATCCTGCTTGAAGTAGCCGGACGACGCATCCTGTTCTCGGGTGATTTGGGACGCCCCGATGACCTGATCATGAGCCCGCCCGACGACGCGCCGCAGGCCGACACGGTGCTGATCGAGTCCACCTACGGCGACCGAACCCACCCGACCGAAGACCTGCTGGCCGAACTGGCCTTGGCCTTGCAGCGTGTGGCCAAGCGCGGAGGTGTGGCGGTGGTACCGGTGTTTGCCGTTGGGCGTGCCCAGGCGGTACTGCACGCCATCCACCTGCTCAAGCTCAAGGGCGCGTTGCCCAGTTCCTTGCCAGTTTTTCTGGACAGTCCGATGGCCGTTCACACGACGCATTTGTTCGAGGATCACCTGGGCGAGCATCGCCTGAGCCAGGCCGACAGCCGGGCGCTGACGCACAACGCCACCATGGTCAATAGCACCGACGAGTCCAAGGCGCTGGCCAGCCGCCACGGGCCGATGGTCATCCTCTCGGCCAGCGGCATGGCTACCGGCGGGCGCGTGTTACACCACCTGGCGCACTACGCGGGCGACCACCGCAACATGATCATCCTGACCGGCTACCAGGCGCCAGGCACCCGCGGGGCCACACTCGCCAGTGGCGCCAAGACCGTGCGCATTCACGGGCGCGACGTCGAAGTGAACGCCGAAGTGGTGCAACTGCAATCAGCCTCGGCCCACGCCGACGCCAATCAGCTCATCGCCTGGCTGCGCACCCTGCCCCAAGCGCCCGACCAGGTCTACGTGGTGCACGGCGAGGCTGGGCCCGCTGATACGCTACGTGGCCGCATCAAACGCGAGCTGGGCTGGCGCGCCCTGGTGCCCGAGCAGGGCTCCACCTGGCCGACTTGAAGCCCCGGGCAGCAACTAATAGCTATAGACTAAATAGCTATAGACGCTTAGATCAGAAGGGCTAGAGACCTTTTTTATGCAAGATTGCACAGGCGGTTACGTGCCAACGCGTACTCCGCCTTTAGCCGTGCCACCAACTCGGCAGTGCTTTGCACCTGGGTAATGGCGCCGATGCCCTGGCCACAACCCCAGATGTCCTTCCACGCTTTGGACTTGTCGCCACCAAAGTTCATCTTGCTGGGGTCGCTCTCGGGCAAATGTTGCGGGTCCAGCCCGGCGGCGCGAATGCTCGGTGCCAGATAGTTGCCGTGCACACCGGTAAACAGGTTGCTGTAAACGATGTCGTCCGAGTTGCTGTCCACAATGGCCTGCTTGTAGGCTTCTGCCGCGCGCGCCTCGTGCGTGGCAATGAAGGCCGAGCCAATGTAGGCAAAGTCAGCGCCCATGGCTTGCGCTGCAAGTATGGCGCCGCCGCTGGCAATGGAGCCGCTCAAGGCCAACGGGCCGTCAAACCACTGGCGAATTTCCTGCACCAGCGCAAACGGGCTTTTCACCCCGGCATGACCGCCCGCCCCTGCCGCCACCGCGATCAGGCCGTCGGCACCCTTCTCGATGGCCTTGTGCGCGTGGCGGTTGTTGATGACGTCGTGCAGCACCACGCCGCCGTAGCTGTGCGCTGCGGCATTGATGTCCTCGCGCGCGCCCAGGCTGCTGATGATGATCGGCACTTTGTAGTTGACACACAGCGCCATGTCGTGTTCAAGACGTTCATTGCTTTTGTGCACGATCTGGTTGATGGCAAAGGGGGCTGCGGGCTGCTCTGGGTGCGCAGCGTTATGCGCTTTCAAGCCCTCGGTGATCTCGATCAGCCAGTCTTCGAGTTGTTCGGCCGGGCGCGCGTTCAGCGCTGGCATGGCGCCCACCACGCCGCTGGTGCATTGCGCAAGCACCAGCTTGGGGGTGCTGATGATGAACAGCGGCGAGCCAATCACCGGGAACGGCAAGGCATTCAAAGGGGGCGGCAAGTGACGCATGGTAAATCCCGAGTTTATATATGAAAATAGCCTCTAGCCCTTATAAATAAAGCGCGAGAAGCTATGCTTAGTGCAGCAAACATGCTGCGCAACGAGTGGTTCAGGTCGGCCTAAAACGCATCCAGTGGCAAGGCGGTGACCGCTGCTGCGCCGTCGACAATGCTGTCGCGCAAACCTGGCACCTTGGTCAGGATGTGGTCGGCATAAAAGCGTGCAGTGGTGATCTTGGCCTGCATGAACGCCACATCGACCCCCTTGGCCACCTGTTCCTGCGCCACCAGCAAGGCGCGCGCCATTTGCCAGCCTGCCATCAGGTTGCCGCTGAGCATCAGGTAGGGCACGCTGCCCGCAAACACATCGTTGGGTTTGGCCTTGGTATTGCCAGCGACAAAGTCCACCACGTCGACGAACGCCAGGCGTGCGGCTGCCAGGCGCTTGGCCATCGCCACGGCGTCTGCTGTGCCGGTGGCGGTCAACGCCGCTTCGGTGGCTTGCACCTGAACCGCCAGCGCTTTGGCCGTCTGGCCGCCGTCGCGGCTGGTTTTGCGCCCCACCAAATCATTGGCCTGAATCGCGGTGGTGCCTTCGTAAATGGTCAAAATCTTGGCATCGCGGTAGTACTGGGCGCAGCCAGTTTCTTCAATAAAGCCCATGCCACCGTGCACCTGCACGCCCAAGCTGGTCACTTCCAGACTCATCTCGGTGCTGTAACCCTTGATCAGCGGCACCATGAATTCATAGAAGGTCTGATTTTGCTTGCGGGTTTCGGCATCGGGATGGTGGTGTGCCGCGTCGTAGGCGGCAGCGGCCACACTGGCCAGCGCGCGGCAGCCTTCGGTGTAGGCGCGCATGGTCATCAGCATGCGCTTGACGTCGGGGTGGTGAATGATCGGGCCAGCCGCTGGCAACGAACCATCCACCGGGCGACTTTGCACGCGCTCTTTGGCAAACTCTGCCGCTTTTTGGTAGGCCCGGTCGGCAATGGCGATGCCCTGCACACCAACGCCGTAGCGCGCCGCGTTCATCATGATGAACATGTATTCTAGGCCGCGGTTTTCCTGGCCCACCAGGTAACCCACGGCACCGCCGTGGTCACCAAACTGCAGCACGCAAGTGGGGCTGGCCTTGATACCCATCTTGTGCTCGATGCTGACGCACTGCACGTCGTTGCGTGCACCTATAGCACCGTCTTTTCCAACCATGAATTTCGGCACCACAAACAGGCTGATGCCTTTGACGCCTTCGGGCGCACCAACCACCCGCGCCAGCACCAGGTGAATGATGTTGTCGGCCATGTCGTGCTCACCCCAGGTGATGTAGATTTTGGTGCCCGCAATTTTGTAGGTGCCATCAGGCTGCGGCTCGGCCTTGGTGCGCACCGCGGCCAGATCGCTGCCGGCTTGTGGCTCGGTCAGGTTCATGGTGCCGCTCCATTCGCCACTGACCAGCTTTTCCAGATAAACGGCGTTGAGCTCGTCGCTGCCTGCGGTCAGCAATGCCTCAATGGCACCGTCAGTGAGCAAGGGGCACAGGGCAAAACTCAGGTTGGCGCTGTTGACCATCTCACCCACCACCGAGCCAATGGTCTTGGGCAAGCCCTGACCACCAAAATCCACCGGGTGCTGCAGACCCTGCCAACCGGCCTGGGTAAATTGCTTGAATGCTTCCTTGAAGCCCGGGGTGGCTGTCACCACGCCGTCTTTCCAGGTGGTTGGGTTCTTGTCGCCTTCCCAGTTGAGCGGAGCCAGCACGCCCTCAGCAAACTTGGCGGCTTCTTCCAGCACGGCTTGCGCGGTTTCCAGACCGGCGTCTTCCATGCCGGGCAGTTGCGCAATCTGGTCAATTTTGGCCAGATGCTCGATGTTGAACAGCATGTCTTTGACGGGGGCTTTGTAACTCATTTGGATTCTCCTTGACTAACAAAAAAAGGGCACCACGCTGGATGCCCTGTCCTGATTCAAACCTCTGAAATGCCTTAAAGAGCAGCGGTCAATTCCGGCACGGCGACGAACAGGTCCGCCTCCAATCCATAGTCGGCCACGCTGAAGATCGGCGCTTCAGGGTCCTTGTTGATGGCGACGATGACTTTGCTGTCTTTCATCCCGGCCAAATGCTGGATGGCGCCGCTGATGCCAGCAGCAATGTAGAGCTGCGGCGCGACGATCTTGCCGGTCTGGCCCACTTGCCAGTCATTGGGGGCGTAACCTGCATCCACCGCTGCACGGCTGGCGCCAATGGCCGCGCCGAGTTTGTCGGCCAGCGGGGTCATGATGGCATTGAACTGCTCTTGCGAGCCCAGCGCGCGGCCACCGCTGACGATGATCTTGGCCGCGGTGAGCTCGGGACGATCGTTCTTGGCGATCTCGCTGCCGACGTACGTGGTGGCCGCAGAATTGGCTACAGGTGCTACGCTATCAATAGCAACTGGCGCTTGGCCTCCCTGGGCTGCAGCATCAAAATTCGTGGCACGCACGGTGATGACCTTGATCGCGTCAAGCGCTTGTACGGTGGCCATGGCGTTGCCAGCGTAGATCGGGCGCTCGAACGTGTCTGCACTGATCACCTTGGTGATGTCAGAAACCTGGGCCACGTCGAGCTTGGCCGCCACGCGGGGGGCGATGTTCTTGCCAGAAGCGGTAGCAGCAAACAGGATGTGGCTGTAATTAGCCGCCAAGGCCACCACTTGCGCGGTAACGTTTTCTGCAATGCCATGGGCCAATGTTTCAGCTTCAACGTGCAGCACTTTGGCCACGCCGTTGATTTGCGCCGCGGCGGCAGCTGCTGCGCCAGCGTTGTGGCCAGCGACCAGCACATGCACATCACCGCCGCACTGCGCCGCAGCGGTGACGGTGTTCAAGGTGGCGGGTCTGAGGGTGGCGTTGTCGTGTTCGGCAATAACGAGTGTTGTCATGGGGAATCCTTTAATCAGTTGAGGACAGAGCAAATTTGCTACGCCAATCTTGGTCCGTCCCGCAAAGTTTCAAATTACCTTCGCTTCAGTTTTCAATTTGGCCACCAGGGTGGCGACGTCGGGCACCTTGATGCCGGCGCTGCGTTTGGGTGGCTCGGTGACCTTGAGGGTCTTGATGCGCGGCGCAACATTCACACCCAGGTCTTCGGGCTTGAGCACTTCCAGCGGCTTTTTCTTGGCCTTCATGATGTTGGGCAGGGTCACATAACGTGGCTCGTTCAGGCGCAGATCGGCGGTCATGACCGCGGGCAGCGTGACTTGCAGTGTTTCCAGGCCGCCGTCGATTTCACGGGTAATGGTGGCTTTGCCGTCAGCCACTTCAATCTTGCTGGCGCAAGTCACTTGGGGCAGGTCAGCCAGGGCGGCGAGCATCTGGCCGGTCTGGTTGCAGTCGTCGTCGATGGCTTGTTTGCCCAGAATGACCAAGCCGGGTTGCTCTTTGTCGAGCAGGGCTTTGAGCAGCTTGGCGACGGCCAGGGGCTGCAATTCTTCAGAAGACTCAACCAGAATGGCGCGGTCGGCGCCGATGGCCATGGCGGTGCGCAGGGTCTCCTGGCACTGGGCGACGCCGCAGGAGACGGCGACGATCTCGGTGGCGATGCCCTTTTCGCGCAGGCGCACAGCTTCTTCGATGGCAATTTCGTCAAACGGGTTCATGCTCATTTTGACGTTAGCGGTATCGACAGCGCTGTTGTCCGATTTGACGCGGACCTTGACGTTGTAGTCCACCACGCGCTTGACTGCGACCAGGACTTTCATAGAAATAGTTCTCCAGAGTAGTGTTAAAGGCAAATCAACAAGGGCAAATCGGCACGTCAATCAGGCATGCATGATTGACGTGCACGTCAACCGACGCATTCTATGCGCAGGCCTTCGGTCAGCTTGGTCGTCCCCGCGACAATGTGACATAAAACCTTTAAATAGAACGATCGTGCTTTTTTATTATAGCGGTGCAACGCGTTGGTGGATCACCCGCTGCGGGTAAGGAATCTCGATATCGTGCTCACGCAGCAAACGCAATATTTCCAGATTAACAAGCGAGCGCAGGTTGTCGCTGCCGTTTTCCGGGTCGGCAATCCAATAGCCCAGCCTGAACTCCAACCCATCGGCGCCAAAAGCCATCAGTGCAACAGAGGGCGCAGGCTCTTGCAACACGCGTGACTGCGACCTGGCCGCCTGCAGCAGCAGTTGGGTGACCTGTTCCACATCGCTGTCGTAGGCCACCGACACATGGGTGAACTGCCAGACACGCGGATCGGCCAGGGAGAGGTTTTCCACCCGGCTGGTGATCAGCATCTCGTTGGGGACAATCGATTCGCGGCCGGTCAACGAACGAATCACCGTGTAACGCGCGTTGATCTCGGTCACCACACCGGTAAAGTTGTCGACCATGACGCTGTCACCAATGCGCATGCTGCGCTCGGCCAGAATCACAAAACCACTGACGTAATTGGCCGCGAGCTTCTGCAAGCCAAACCCGATACCGACGCCAATGGCGCCGCCCAGCACCGACAAGGCGGTCAGGTCGATGCCGACGGCCGACAGCGCCATCAGCAAGCCAACAAACATCAGCAACGCGCGCGCAGCATTGCTCACCGCTTTGCGCAGACTGAGCTCGCCGCCAGTGGCCTTGTGCAGCAGCTTGGTCTCAATGGCCGCTGAAATCCACAGCGTGATGATCAGCACCAGCCCGGCGGTGAGCGAGCCTTCGATGATCTTGCGCACCGACAGCGTTGCGCCACCCACCGTCCAGCTGATCTGGTCGAGCTCTTCCATCAGCAGTGGCAGCAGGCCACTGACCCACAACACCATGGCCAACCAGGCCAGCCAGGAAATGGTGCGCTCCAGCAAGCGGATCAACGGTGTCTCATTGAACGCCGCCTGCAACACCTTGACGCCCAGCCGGATCGCCAGCAACGACAACAGCACCGGAATGGCGATCTTGAATACCGCCAACGGCAGCGAATGCGCAATCAGCTTGCGCACCACAAAGGCCAAACTCAACCACAGCGCCGGAAATAGCACGCCGTCAATGACGCGCCGACCAAACATGATCGAGTTGGCGGTACGCCCCTCAAACGCCTTGGCTGCCAGATGGGCGAGCAGCCAGGCCAGCACGGCGCAGCCCGCCAACGCCGCCAGTTCAATCAGCGCACTGCTTTGCGTCAGTGCTGCCAACCAGGTTTCAAGGTTGGCGGGCTGCACCTCAGACATCGGCCATGACCCGGATGTGTGCCTCCACGCTACGCGCCAGTGAACTCATCACGTAGCCGCCCTCCAGGCAACTCACCACCCGCCCCTGTGCATGACGCTTTGCCACGTCCATGATGCGGCTGGTGATCCAGGCGTAGTCGTTTTCCACCAGGCCCAACTGTCCCATGTCGTCCTCGCGGTGGGCGTCAAAACCGGCGCTGATAACGATCAGCTCGGGCTTGAATTCCTCCAGGCGCGGCATCCAGGCGGCCTCGATCATCTCGCGAATATCCATGCCCTTGGTGTAGGCCGGCACCGGCAAATTGACCAGATTCTTGGCATTGGAATGTTTCCAGTCCAGCGGGTAGAACGGGTGTTGGTAAAAGCTCACCATCAGGATGCGGTCGTCGCCTTTGACGATGTCCTCGGTACCGTTGCCGTGGTGCACGTCAAAGTCAACAATTGCCACACGCTGCAGGTTGTGCCGCTCCAGCGCGTACTTGGCCGCAATGGCCACATTGTTGAAAAAACAAAACCCCATGGCCTGGTTATGGGTGGCGTGGTGTCCGGGCGGGCGCACGGCGCAAAAAGCGGTTTTGAATTCACCGGCCAGCACCGCATCCACCGCGTCAGTAGCGGCACCGGCTGCATGCAGCGCCGCTGTCCAGGTATGGATATTGATGCTGGTGTCGGGGTCAATCGGCAGATATTCGGCGCCACCGGCAGCAATTTCTTCCTGCAATTCGGCGTTCAAGCCGCGGATGGCGGCAATGTACATGCGGTCGTGCGCCAATTCGATGTCCGAGGTCGATGCCGGGGTGGCTGTGCGCCGGTCCAGCACCACGTCCAGGCCAGAAATCAGCAGGCGATCGTCAATCGCATCCAGGCGCTCGGGGCATTCAGGGTGACCCGGGGCAATTTCGTGTTTGCGAAAACTCGGATGAGTAAAGTAGCCGGTCATTGTCATAAGCAGTCGTCTCCTCGCATTTATTTTGGTAAGGTTAGCGCATGAACATTCCTGAAAAGCTTACAGCTTTGGTGAAACAGCTTAACACGGTGATCGTGGGCAAACCGGCACAAACACAAGATTGCGTTGCCTGCCTGCTCGCCGGTGGTCACCTGTTGATTGAAGACGTGCCAGGGGTCGGCAAGACGACCTTGGCGCACGCGCTGGCGCGGACCTTTGGCCTGCAGTTTTCACGGGTGCAATTTACCTCGGACCTGATGCCCAGTGACCTGCTGGGGGTGTCGATCTTTGACCGTCGCAAAGATGAATTCGTGTTTCACCCCGGGCCGATGTTTGCCCAAGTACTGCTGGCCGATGAGATCAACCGCGCCAGCCCCAAAACGCAGAGCGCGCTGCTTGAAGCCATGGAAGAAAAACAGGTGTCGGTAGAGGGCCAGACGCGCGCCCTGCCAGCGCCGTTTTTTGTCATTGCCACGCAAAACCCGCACGACCAGCAGGGCACTTACGCGCTGCCCGAGTCGCAGCTGGACCGCTTTTTGCTGCGCATCTCGCTGGGCTACCCCGACCGTGTTTCTGAACGACTGCTGCTCGCCGGGCGCGACCGGCGCGACCTGGCGGGCGCCCTGCCCGCACTGCTGACCGCCGCTGAACTGCTGCAGCTGCAGCGCCAGGTGCAGGCGGTGCACGCCGCTGACCCGTTGCTGGACTACGTGCAGGACTTGCTGGCCGCTACCCGCTCGGGCCGCTGGTTTGCCCAAGGTTTGAGCCCGCGGGCAGGGATCGCCGTGCTGCGCGTGGCCAAGGCGCACGCGCTCTTGTCCGGGCGCGATTACGTGGCGCCTGACGACGTGCGCGCCATCCTGCCACAGGCCATTGCGCACCGCCTGAGCCCGGTCGGCGACAGCGGGCGCGGTGCCATTGCGCAGGTGCTTGCCATGCGCGACGCGGTGCCGCTGCCCTGATGGCGATCATGACGCGAGCGCGCGAGCGCCTGCAACGCTGGTTTGAAGCGCGCCTGCCGCTGGCCGACAGTGTGACGCTGACGCAGCGCAGCGTCTACATCGTGCCCAGCCGCGCCGGGCTGATGCTGGGCGCCACGCTCCTGGTGCTGCTGGTGGCCTCCATCAACTACCAGCTCAACCTGGGTTACCTGCTGACCTTTTTGTTGGCGGGCAGCAGTCTGGTGGCGATGCACGTGGCGCACGGCACGTTGCGCGGACTTACTATGACAGTCATAGCACCTGCCGCATGCTACGCAAGGGCCAAGGCCATATTTCATGTGCAACTGGTGAACACCCGACAGACCCCCCGCTACGCCATTGAGCTGGCACTGGCGGGCGTGCAGCAATGGGTCTGCACCGATGTGGGGCGCCAAGCCAGCGCCCGCGTGCAACTGGCCTGGCAGCCGCCCGGGCGCGGCCTGCACCGCCTGCCCACACTGACCGCCCGCACCCAATTTCCGCTGGGTACCTTCAGGGTCTGGACGGTGTGGCGGCCCGCTGCCCAGGTGCTGGTCTATCCACAGCCCGAAATGCATGCCCCGACACTGCCGATCGGCGTGGCAGACGCGCAGCCCGGCCCGACCCACGCCACGCACCACAGCGGCGAGCCCGACGGCCTGCGTCCCTACCGGCGCGGCGACGCGCTGAAAAGCATCGTCTGGAAAAAAGCTGCCAAAACCGGCGAACTGGTCAGCCGCGACAGCGTGGCCGAGCAGCACCACACGCTCTGGCTGGCGCGCGATGCCACCGGCCTGTCGGATGCCGAATCGCAACTGTGCCGCCTGTGCGCCTGGGTGCTGCAGGCCGACGAACTCGGGCTGCATTACGGCCTGCGCCTGGGTGGCTCTGAGATCGCCCCCGACGTGGGCGCTGCGCACCTGCAGCGCTGCCTGCGCGCCTTGGCGCTGGCCTGATGCCCTGTTGAACCGTGCGCACCGTCATGATCAAAAATCCCCTCAGCCACCTGCCACGCGACACCCGCGACACGCTGTTTGTGCTGACCGTGATCGCCTGGGTGCTGGCCCCGCTGCTGGGGCAGTTGCCACTGTGGTGCGGCGTGCTCAGTGGCCTGGTCATTGTGTGGCGCGGTCTGCTGGCCTGGCGCGGCCAACCGCTGCCGGGCACCTGGTGGAAGCTGGGCCTGCTGGCCGTGGCGGTCATCGCCACCCTGATCACCTACAAAACGCTGCTCGGGCGCGACGCTGGGGTCACGCTGGTGGCCGTGCTGCTAACGCTGAAAACGCTGGAACTGCGCGCCCGCCGCGACGCGTTTGTGGTGTTTTTTCTCAGCTTCTTTTTGATGCTGACCAACTTTTTCTATTCGCAGTCGCTGCTGACCGCTGCTGCCATGCTGCTGGCGCTGTGGGGGCTGCTGACCGCGCTGGTCAACGCGCACATGCCGGTCGGCCAGCCACCGCTGTGGCATGCCGCGCGCATCGCCGGTGGCATGACGCTGCTGGGTGCGCCGATCATGGTGGTCTTGTTTGTGCTGTTTCCGCGCATGGCCCCGCTGTGGGGCATGCCGGCCGACGCCATGGCCGGGCGCAGCGGCTTGTCGGCGCAGATGACGGTGGGCAACATCGCCCGCCTGGCGCTGGACGACAGCATCGCCATGCGCATTGCCTTTGACGGCACGCCGCCCGCGCAAAGTGCACTGTACTTTCGCGGCCCGGTGCTGGGCAGCTTCAACGGCCAGCGCTGGACACCGACCGACGGCGTGGCGCTAATGCGTGACGAAGACGCTGGCCTGCAGGTGCAAGGCCCGGCGGTGCGTTACCAGGTGACGCTGGAGCCCAACCAGCAGCCCTGGCTACTCACGCTCGATGCCACGGCGCAAGCGCCCGCGCTGCCGCAGGGCCGCGCGCGCATGAGCAGCGAACTGCAATGGATGCAAGCCGCCAACGTGACCGAGCTGCTACGTTACCGCGCCATCAGCTACCCGCAGTTCAGCCACGGCACGGGCCTCACCCGCGCCCAGCTGCGCCCCTACCTGGCGCTGCCGTTCGGCTACAACCCGCGCACCGAGCAACTGGCGCAGCAGATCCGTGCCAGCGCCCCGCCCGGGCAAGACCTGGGGCGCTACGCCATCGATCAGGCGTTGCAACGCCTGCGCAGCGGCGGCTACGTCTACACGCTGGAGCCCGGCGTCTACGGCCGCGACAGCGCCGACGAATTCTGGTTTGACCGCAAAGCCGGCTTTTGCGAGCACATGGCCTCGAGCTTTGTCATCCTGCTGCGCGCCGCGGGTGTGCCCGCGCGCGTCGTCACCGGCTTTCAGGGGGGTCAGGTCAACGCGTTTGATGGCTTCTGGACCGTGCGCAACAGCGATGCCCACGCCTGGGCCGAGGTCTGGCTAGCCAGCCAGGGCTGGGTGCGCGTCGACCCCACTGCCGCCGTGTCGCCCGGGCGCACCGGCAGCTTCAACCGCCTGCAAGCGCCGCGTGGCATCGTTGCCGAGGCGCTCCTGGGCACCGTCAGCCCCGAGATGGCGCTGAACCTGCGCGCCCTGTGGGACGCGGCCAACAACCGCTGGAACCAGTGGGTGCTGAACTACACGCAGGTCAAGCAGCTCAATTTGCTCAAAGACATCGGCTTTGATGCGCCCAGCTGGGAAGACCTGGTTTACCTGCTGTGCGCCATCGTGGTCAGCGCCAGTCTGGCGGGCGCCGCCTGGAGCGCCTGGGAGCGCCATCGGCAAGACCCGTGGCTGCGCTTGCTGGCGCAGGCGCGGCACCGCCTGCAGCGCGCGGGCTACATGCCCGGTGCCAACAGCACCCCACGCGAGCTGGCCGACCTGCTGGAGCGCACCTCCCCCGCGCCCATGCAAGCCAGCGCGCAAGCCGCCTGGCGCGACTGGTTGCTGCGGCTGGAGGCGCTGCGCTACGCGGGCGACACAACGCATTTCAGGCAGCAGCTCGCTACACTGCAGCGCGTGTTGCGGCAACTGCGCCGCGATGCCTGATTGACACCCTTCCACCATGCTCAAAACCATTTCTCCGCGCGCCCTGATTGCTTTTATTTTAATAGCTGCTTGCGCAATGAATACCTGGGCTGCAGGCCAAAAACACCTTAAACATAAAAAGCCTACCAAAGTGGCAGCAGCGGCACCCGACGGCCCCAGCTACGCGCAGCGCGTGGATGCTATGCAGGCCGCCGATGAGATCGCCAGCGCGCGTGACCTGGACCCGGTGTGGGTTCGCCAAACGCTGGCGCAGGCGCGCTACATCCCGGCCATTGCCAAAGCCATCACGCCGCCAGCCTTGGGCGTGGCCAAGAACTGGGCAGCGTACCGGGCGCGCTTTATCGAGCCCAGGCGCATCCAGGCCGGTGTGGCGTTCTGGCAGGCGCACCGCGACACCCTGCAGCGCGCCGAGCGCGAGACCGGCGTGCCGCCTGAGATCATCGTCGGCATCATCGGCGTGGAAACCCTGTATGGTCAGCACATGGGCAACTACCGGGTGCTCGACGCGCTGGCCACACTGGCTTTTGACTTCCCCACCAGCCACCCGCGCGCTGCCGAGCGCAGTGCCTATTTCCGCGGCGAGCTGGCGCAATATTTGAACCTGATGGCGCGCACCGAACGCGACCCGACCAGCCTGCGCGGCAGCTACGCCGGGGCGATGGGTTTGCCGCAGTTCATGCCCACCAGTTGGGCAAAATACGCTATAGATTTTGATAGCGATGGCAAAGTCGATTTGTTCACCAGCGCGGCCGACGCTATTGGCTCGGTGGCCGGGTATTTCAAAGCCTTTGGCTGGCAGCCCGGCCTGGCCACGCACTTTCCCGTCAGCCTGGATGCGGCCACGCTCAACATGGACACGCTACTGGCCCCGGACATCCTGCCCACTTTCAGCGTGGCAAGTTTTCAGGCCAACGGTGCGCAGCTGGCGGGCGATGCGCTAAAGCACAGCGGCAAGCTCGCGCTGATCGAACTGCAAAACGGCGATGCGCCACCCAGCTTTGTTGCCGGCACCGACAATTTTTACGTCATCACCCGCTACAACTGGAGCAGCTACTACGCCATGGCCGTGATTGAGCTCGGGCAGGCGGTGGCAGCAGCGCTTGCCCCATAGCCTATTGGCCCGTCAATCTACTCGCCCATCAGCAGCTTGAGCACGTCTTCCACGCGCTTCATACGCGTGCGTGACAGCTCTGCCAACGGCTTGATACCATGGTGATAATCAAGCCAACTGAGCATTGATAGTCCTCTGCCAAGCAACTGACACCCACCATGCCCCTCTCCTGGAACGAAATCAAATCCCGCGCCCTCACCTTCAGCCGCACCTGGGCTGACGCGGCCCATGAGGACAGCCAGGGCAAACCGTTCTGGATCGACTTCTTCGAGATTTTTGGCATCACCAACAAACGCGTCGCCAGCTTTGAGCACGCCGTCAAAAAGCTGCCCGGCGCGCAAGCCAGAACCGACGGTTTTGTCGACCTGTTCTGGCCCGGCATGCTGCTGGTGGAGCAAAAGTCGCGCGGTAAAAGCCTCGACGCGGCGCTGACACAGGCGCTGGGCTACTTTCCCGGCATTGCCGAGCGCGATTTGCCGCAACTGGTCATCGTCTGCGACTTTGCCCGGTTTCGCGTACACCGCCTGGCCACCAACGAAACCTTTGAGTTTGAGCTGAAAGACCTGCACAAACACATCAAACTGTTTGGTTTTGTGGCGGGCTACAAGGTGCAAACCATCCAGCCGCAAAACCCGGTCAACATCAAGGCCGCCGAGCGCATGGGCCGCCTGCACGATGCCCTGAAAGCCAGCGGCTACACCGACCACGCACTCGAAGTGCTGCTGGTGCGCCTGCTGTTTTGCCTGTTTGCCGACGACACCGGCATCTTTCAACCGGCGCAAGCGTTTCGCACCTTTATTGAAGAACGCACCTCGGTCGATGGCAGCGACCTGGGGCCACGCTTGGCGCAACTGTTTCAGGTGCTCAACACCGACACCCCCAAACGCAGCCAGGCGTTGGATGAGCAAGTCGCGGCGTTTCCGTTCATCAACGGACAACTGTTTACTGAGCCGCTGCCCATGGCAGATTTCACCAGCCCCATGCGTGAAGCGCTGCTCGACGCCTGCGCGCTGGACTGGTCGGCCATCAGCCCGGCCATTTTTGGCAGCCTGTTTCAAAGCATCATGGACGTGCAACTGCGTCGCACCCTGGGGGCGCACTTCACCAGCGAAGAAAACATCCTGAAAGTGATCAAGCCCTTGTTTCTGGACGCGTTGTGGCTTGAGTTTGAGCGCGTCAAAGGGCAGAAAAACCGGCTGTTTGAGTTTCACAAAAAGCTGCGCACGCTCACTTTTTTTGACCCGGCCTGTGGTTGTGGCAACTTTTTGGTGATCAGCTACCGCGAGCTGCGGCTGCTGGAGCTGGCGGTGCTGCGCGCCAGTCAAAAACTCAGCGGTCACACGGGGCAGCAAAGTGTCGATGTGCACAGCCTGATTGGCGTCAATGTAGACCAGTTTTATGGCATCGAAATTGAAGAATTCCCCGCGCAAATTGCGCAGGTGGCGCTGTGGCTGATGGATCACCAGATGAACTTGCAGGTCAGCATTGAATTTGGCCTGTACTTTGCCCGCATTCCGTTGCGCACCAGCCCGCATATTGCCTTCAACAATGCGCTCAGGCTGGACTGGAACGAGGTACTGCCCGCCGCGCGCTGCAGTTTTCTGGTGGGCAACCCGCCCTTTGTGGGCTACAGCTACCAAAGTGCTCAGCAAAAAGTCGACGTTGAACCTATTTTTGCCAAACTCAAGGGCGGTGGCGTGCTGGACTATGTTGCTGCTTGGTACATCAAAGCGGCCCATTACATTGCTGGTTTGGAGCCGCTGCAAGCCGAACAATCAGCGCATTGGGTGCGTGAGCCCGCCGCCAACTATTTCCAACCGATTCGCGTGGCTTTTGTGTCCACCAACAGCATCACGCAGGGTGAACAAGTGGGCGTGTTGTGGAGCTGGCTGCTGGCGCAAGGCATCCACATTCATTTTGCGCACCGCACCTTCAGTTGGAGCAACGAAGCCACTGGCAAGGCGGCCGTGCATTGCGTGATCATCGGCTTTGGGCTGGAAGACCGGCCGAACAAAGTGATCTATGAGTACAGCGACATCAAGGGCGAGCCGCACGCCGTGCCGGCCGCCCACATCAACCCCTACCTGGTCGATGCACCCGACGTGTTTCTGGAAAAACGCCGCCACCCGATCGGCAACGCACCCGATATGACCAAAGGCAGCCAACCCACCGACGGCGGTCACCTGCTGCTGAGCGATGCCGAAAAAAATGCCTTGCTGCAAGCTGAACCGCTGGCCAAAAAATGGATTCATCCGTTCCTGGGGGCTGATGAATTCATCAACGCCATCCCACGCTGGTGTTTGTGGCTCAAAGCCATTTCACCGGCCGAACTGCGTGCTTTGCCACCCGTCTTACAACGTGTACAGGCCGTGAAAAACATGCGTCTGGCCAGCCCCAAGGCCATCACGGTGGCACAGGCCAGCACACCTACGCTGTTTGGCGAAGACCGCCAAACTGACCAGCCTTACTTGCTGATTCCTCGCGTGTCTTCCGAGACGCGTCGCTACATCCCGGTGGGGTACATGAAACCAAACGTGATTTGCAGCGATGCCAACTTCATGTTGCCAAATGCCACGCTGTACCACTTTGGCCTGCTGACTTCCAGCATGCACAACGCCTGGATGCGCTATACCTGTGGCCGACTCAAAAGCGATTTTCGCTACTCCAACACCATCGTCTACAACAACTTCCCGTGGCCAGAATTCTCTGAAATTTCCAAGCAAAATAGGCCTCTAGCCTTTCAAATTAAAGCGCAAGCAGCTATCGAAACCGCAGCACAAACCGTCCTCGATGTGCGCGCAAAATTCCAGTCTGGCAAGCAGCCAGCCACGCTGGCCGACCTGTACGACCCGCTCACCATGCCGCCCGAGTTGCTCAAGGCGCATCAAAAGCTGGACGCCGCCGTCGACAAAGCCTATGAGGCCAGCGGCGGCAAAAAGAGCTACAAAAGCGATGCCGAGCGCGTGGCCTTTCTGTTTGAGCTGTACCAAAAGCTCACCAGCCTGCTGCCAGCGGACAAGCCAAAATCCAAGCGAAAAATCAAACCGGTCTGACAAACCAGGAAACTTCCACCTCTGGCGGGCCTGATTTCCACACCCTTCCAAATTCGCAGAACCACAAATCCCTTCACAAGGGGTGTGATTCAAGGTGGTGAAGTCGGCTTGCTTGTGAATTTTCCCGCCGCGTGCGCATCAGCCCGGCACATCCTCCACGGCACTCAGCCACACCCGCTTCAGGGACGCTGGCCCAATGGGATAATCTTTTCCTATGACTATCACCATCAAAGACGCCGACGGTATTGTCGGCATGCGCGTGGCAGGCCGACTGGCTGCCGAACTGCTCGACTACCTGGCCCCGCTGGTCAAGCCCGGCCTGACCACCAACGAGCTCGACCGCCTGGCCGAGGACTACACCACCCGCGTGCTGGGTGCCATTTCGGCCCCGCTGAACTACGCCCCCGGTGGCCACAACCCCTACCCCAAGTCGATCTGCACGTCGATCAACCATCAGGTGTGCCACGGCATTCCCAACGACAAGCCACTGAAGAAAGGCGACATCATCAATGTGGACGTCACCGTCATCAAAGACGGCTGGCACGGCGATTCCAGCCGCATGTACATGGTGGGCGACGTGTCGGTAGCGGCCAAACGCCTGTGCAACCTGACCTATGAAGCCATGTGGAAAGGCATCATGAAGGTACGCGAAGGCGCTTACCTGGGCGACATTGGCCACGCCATCCAGACCTTTGCCGAAGGCCATGGCCTGAGCGTGGTGCGCGAGTACTGCGGCCACGGCATTGGCCGCAACTTTCACGAAGACCCGCAGGTGCTGCACTACGGCAAGCCGGGCACGTTGGAACAGCTCAAGGCCGGCATGACGATCACCATCGAGCCGATGCTCAACGCCGGGCGCAAAGACATCAAGGAACTGGGCGACGGCTGGACCATCGTCACCAAAGACCACTCACTCTCAGCACAGTGGGAACACACGGTACTGGTGACTCCCACCGGTTACGAGGTGCTGACCGTCTCTGGCAACAGTCCAGCCGTGCCGGCATTTGTGACGCCTGGCACCTGAGCCATGACCGCCGCTGCCTTGCGCGTGCAGTACCGCGCCGCCAAAGACCAACTGCTGACTGCATTGCGCAACAGCGGTGCATCCACGCGCGGGATCAGTTCCACACTTCTGGCGTTGACCAAGCTGGCCGACGATGCGCTGATCCAACTGTGGCAACGTGCGGGATTTGATGCGTCGTTCGCGCTGCTGGCCGTGGGTGGTTTCGGGCGACGTGAGCAATTTCCGTTCTCGGACGTCGACGTGCTCGTGCTGCTGCCCGAAACCCAGTCGCCCGACACCGACCTCGCGCTGAAAGCACGTATCGAAGGCTTTATCGGCAGTTGCTGGGACAGCGGGCTCGAGATCGGCTCGAGCGTGCGTTCGGTGGCCGACTGCCTAAACGAAGCCACCAAGGATGTCACCGTACAAACAGCGCTACTCGAGGCACGCCTGATCACCGGTAGCAAGTCACTTTTCAAGCAATTTCAGGCTGCTTTCCATGCTGACCTGGACGCACATGCATTTTTTGTCGCCAAAACTCTGGAGCTGCAGCAGCGCCACAGCAAGTTTGAAGACACGCCTTACGCGCTGGAGCCCAACTGCAAAGAGTCGCCCGGTGGCCTGC
>Ga0210011_1001208_pt1 | contig 24907 bp, 25 predicted proteins | sample CryGeymeta201502_FD_183972 | JGI IMG/M metagenome (GOLD analysis project Ga0210011, IMG submission 183972) | Groundwater microbial communities from Crystal Geyser aquifers in Utah, USA - Crystal Geyser metaG 2015-02 (SPAdes) (version 2) | ecosystem: Environmental > Aquatic > Deep subsurface >...
GGGGCGAGGCGCGGGGCAAGGGGCGGCGCGGGACGGGGGACGGGGCGAGGCGCGGGGCTCAGGGTTCCAGAGGCGCGGGGTTCTAGACGCGGGGGGCGGCACCTTCCGGCTTGGGGCGGGGCGCGGGCAAGAGGTCGCCCCGATTCCGGCGGGTGAAGAGATCGTCCAGCGCGGGGGCGGATGGCGCGCCGCTCCTCACTGGCCACTGCCTTGCTGCCAGAGGACGTAGAGGATCGCCATGCGCACCGCCACCCCCGCGGTCACCTGGTCGAGGATCAGGGAGCGCGGGGAGTCGGCGACGTCGGAGGCGATCTCCACGCCGCGGTTGATCGGGCCGGGGTGGAGGATCACGCAGTGCGGGGCGGCGAGCGCGAGGTGGGCGCGGGTGAGGCAGTAGTTGCGGGCGTACTCGCGCAGGCTGGGGAAGGCGCCGCTGCTCGCCCGCTCGCGCTGGATGCGTAGCATCATGATCGCGTCCACCCCCGCGATCGCCGAAGGCAGATGGTGAAAGACGCTACAGCCGTAGCGCTCCACCGCCGCCGGCAAGAGGGTGGGGGGGGCGCAGATGCGGGTCTCCATCCCCAGCGTGCGCATCGCCAGCAGGTTGGAGCGGGCGACGCGCGAGTGGGCGATGTCGCCGATGATCGCCACCTTCAGCCCCTCTAGCCGACCGAAGGCGCGGCGCAGGGTGAAGAGGTCCAGCAGGGCCTGGGTGGGGTGGGCGTGGCAGCCGTCGCCGGCGTTGATCACCGGCACCGCCAGCTCCTCCGCCAGGGAGGCGGCGGCGCCGGCGGCCGGGTGGCGCACCACGATCAGGTCGGTCCCCATCGCCGCCAGGGTGCGGGCGGTGTCACGCAACGACTCGCCCTTCTTCAGGGACGAGCCCGCGGCGGAGAAGTTGATCACGTCGGCGGAGAGCCGTTTGCCGGCCAGCTCGAAGGAGGAGCGGGTGCGGGTGGATGGCTCGAAGAAGCAGTCCATGATCGTTACGCCGCGCAGGGTCGGGACCTTCTTCACCTGTCGCTTGTTGATCTCGAAAAAGGCCTCGGACTGATCGAGGAGGAAGGAGATCTCCGCGCCGGTGAGCTCCGCGGTGTCGAGGAGGTCGGTGTGGGCGAAGGGGAGACCCTTGGCGCCATGGGGTTCGATCGTCGAAGCCATTTTTTCCTCTTGGGTCACCATGACCTCGTCCCCCATGGCTAGGCCTCGCCCTCGGCCGGCAGGGCCAGGACACACACCGCGTCTTCCGTCTCGCCGTCCTCGGTGAAGCGGACCCGGATCGTCTCGGCCGGGGTGGTGGGGAGGTTCTTGCCCACGTAGTCGGCGCGGATGGGGAGCTCGCGGTGGCCGCGGTCGACGAGCACCGCCAGCTCGATCCGCGCCGGCCGGCCGAGGGCGATGAGCCCTTCCAGAGCGGCGCGCACCGAGCGACCGGTGTAGAGAACATCGTCCACCAAGATCACCACCGCCCCGTTCATGTCGATCGGGATCTCGGTGCGCACCAGCTCCGGGGAGTCGGCGCGGCGGCGCAGGTCGTCGCGATAGAGGGTGATGTCGAGGGTGCCCACCGCCACCGGCGTTCCGGCGATTGCCGCGATCCGGCGGGCCAGGCGGTGCGCCAGGTGGCTGCCGCGCCGGCGGATTCCCACCAGCACCACCTTGGTGCAGGCCTCGTGGGTGCAATCCTCGTGGGCCTCGATGATCTCGTGCGCCATGCGCGAGATCGTGCGCTCGAAGGGCTCCCCGGCGAGCGGCCGGGCGATCTCCACGCGCGGCTCCTCGATCACGATCGCCCCGCCGGGAACACCTCCCCCGTGCGTACCACCACCCGGGGAGGGGAGAGAAGGACCGCCATCGACGCACCCTTTCGAGTCTCACGGGACCCGGTTGAAGAGCGACGCGAAGCTAGGGCCCGGCCGGCAGGGTGTCAACTGGCTCCAGCCCCCACTCGGGCTAGGGTGATGATGCCGTGGCTCTGATGCGCCTTCGGCGAATAGGCGACGCGCCACGGCCGCCCCCACTTCGGCCATGGCAACGATGAGCGGGATTCGATCCGCAGGTTGGGAGGACTGACCCCAGCGCTGCGGACCCCAGTGGGGTGACCGGCGTCGGGGGGCGCGCACCTACCACGCCTCGCCGACCTCCTCCACGTGGTCGATCGCGTAGAGCTGGTCCGCCTCGCCCTTGCCCACCCCCCGGTCGGGGAGAGCGATGACGGTGAGGTGGAGGATCTGGCGGCGGGTGCGGACCGTTACCCGGTCGCCCGGGTGCAGCTCGCGGCCCGCCTTCGCGACGGTGGCGTTCACGGTCACTGCCTCGTCGTCGCACAGCTCCCGCGCCAGGGCGCGCCGCTTCACGATCCGGGCCACCTTGAGGAACTTGTCGAGACGCATGGGGGAAGACGGCAGCAGGTAGGAGGTCGTAGCCGGGCGGAAAGCGGCTGCGGACTGTCGTCCGGGTCTCAGGGGCGATACGCGCGGTCCGGGGGGGGGGGTCGGGCTGGAAGAGCGTCGCATTGGGGTCGTGGCCGGGGGCCCAAGGGTGGCGGCGACGACCGTCCACGGGGCTCAGGGAGACCTGGGCGGTCCGCCGGTGGCCTGGTGGAGCTTGACCTCCACATACGCCTGATCGTGGAGATCCTTCATCCACTGGTCGTACTGCTCGGACATGCGGTTCGACTGGAGCTGGAGGACGATGTCGTCCTGGACGTCGACGAAGGGGCGCGCTGCGCTGCTGGCGATCTCCTTCACATAGAGGAGGGAGTAGCCATCCTTGGTGCGGATGAGTTCGGAGACCTCGCGCTCCTGCAGGCCGAAGGCGAACCGGTCGAGCTCGGGCTGCATCTCCCCCTTCTTGAACGAGCCGAGCAGCCCGCCCTGGCCGGCGGTAGGCCCCTCGGAGAACGCCTTGGCCACCTCCTCGAAGGGGACGCCGCGCTTGATCTGGTCGATGGCGGCGGCGATCCGGTCGCGCGTCTTGTGCTTGCGCGCCTCCTCCCAGAGCGGGTCGTAGCGGAAGAAGATGCGGCACAGGGTGCGCCGCTCCGGCGCGGAGAAGAGGTCAGGGTGGCCCTTGTAGTACGCCATCGCCTCCTCGTCGTTGACCACGATGCGCGAGCGCACCTCGCGGTGGACCAGGCGGGCGATGGTCATCTGCTCGCGAATCTGCTGGCGGTAGTCCGCCATGGTGAGCCCCTGCTCCTTCAGCGAGCTCGTCAGCTCCGCCTCGCTCATCTGGTTGCGCTGGCGCACGTCGTCGATGGCCCCATCCACGTCCGTCTCGGGGACCACGATCCCCAACTCGTGGGCGCGCTGGAGCTGGAGCTTCTTGTCGATCAGCCGCTCCAGGAGGCGCTTCTTGACCGCCGGATCATCGGTCTCCCCATAGGTAATGAACCCCTTGTCACCCAGGGGCATCTTCATCTCTTCGAGCTGACTCTGGGTGATCACCTCGTCGTTGACGACGGCGACGATCCCGTCCACGTGGGTCGCGTGGGCGGTGCGAGAGGCAAGGAGGAGGGTGGCCACGAGGGCCAGGGGCAGGCGTCGAATCATGGCGGCCATGCTACCGCGAACGGGGGTGGGATACAGGAGCCTCGCGGCCCCGTGTTGATCCGGTGGCCGGGACGGACCGCCGGCGAGCGACCCGGCAGCGCCGTGGACGGTTGCCCAGATGACCCCACCGCCGCCTGAGACCGATGGAGAAAAAGGCGTCGGGGGTGGGGCGGACCCTTGACTTCAAATGGATCCGTGACGATAGGCTAGGCAGTCCAAAGAGGTCGCCAACATTCTTCTCGCCGATGACAAAAGTGATCGTGAAATCAGAGTTGCGTCTCTCTCCATGGGGCGTTGCCGGGACCGCGGCCCAGGTCCGGATCGCACCGGTCGCGCGGTCTCGGCAATCTCTGGGTTGCCTCGACCGGGGTAGCAGGGGGATGGCCGTGGCCATCAGTCGCCCCGACCTCGTCGCTGCGGCCTTCGGTGGGTTAGACCGTCACCAACGGCCGGTCGGTTAGGGATGTCCCATTGGGTGATCGCGTGATTCAAGGTCGAGGCGATACGGGCAGTCTCCCCCCTCGACCTCCGGCCGGCGGACGGGCGCCGGTCTTCGGATTTCGGCTCCTTTCCCCGGCGGCGCTTCTCTTCTCCTACGTCGTCCTGGGGGCGCTCGTCGTCCTCGCCTTGCTGGTTCACGCGCGGCCACCCACGGTGGCGCGCGAGCAACTCGCCACCCTCCCCAAGGAGTTGGGGGGCTTTCGCATGATCCAGGAGTCGACGATCGCGCCCAACGTTTTGGCGGTTCTCCAGCCGACGGACGCGGTCGTCCGGACCTATGCACGGCGGGCGAATGAGCCGCCTGTTTCGCTGTATATCGCCTACCACGCCGATCAGTCCGAGGGGAGCCGGGTCCACAGCCCCAAGTCGTGTCTGCCCGGGGCGGGGTGGCGAATCGCCGCGATTCAGACGCTCCCTCTGCCGTGGAAGGAGGGTGATGCGAAGGCCAATCTAGTGCGGGTGGAGAAGGGGCTCGACAAGCAGCTCGCCTTGTACTGGATCCACTCCAACGGACGAGTCGTTGCCAATGAGTACGTCGCTCGGGCCTACATTTTTCACGATCTCTTTGTCCGTCACCGGAGTGATGGCGGACTCGTGCGCTACATGACCCTCTTGGCGCCGGATGAGCGTGAGGAGGTCGCGACGGAGCGGCTTCGTGCCCTGGCCGAGGCGACCCTGCCGGTGATCTCGCGCTATATCCCCGATTGATTCACGAGCGGAGATCACCATGAGCATCAAGTTCGATTCTGTTGTGCACCCCGGTCTTAGTCGCGGGGAGGGGGTCGCCCTTCTCGGCTTTCCGTTGGTCCTTGGTGTCTTGAGTTTCCCCCTGTGGGAGATGACCGCGCAGGAGTGGTTTCGCACCGGCAACGAGGCCTACACCCATGCGCCATTGATGCCCCTGATCGCCCTCTACTTCATCTGGGATTGGCGCGCGGAGCTCGCTCGGCTGCCCATTCAGTTTTCGTGGAGCGGCTTCATCTACTTCCTTTTCGGTGCCCTGATCTTTGTGGCCGGGAAGGTGGGGGCCGATCGGTTCACTGGTCAGATGGCGATCGCGACGCTGCTGATCGGCCTGGTGTGGATGCACTTCGGAAACGTCATCACCAAGCGCATCGTCTTCCCCATCTCCCTCCTTTACCTGATGATCCCCCTGCCGGGGATCATCTACCGCAACCTCTCCTTCGACCTACAGATCCTCTCCTCTAAGTTGTCGGTAGGGTTCATGCAGCTATTCGCGTTACCGGTCCACCGCGAGGGCAACGTGATCGACCTCTCCTACACGCAGCTTGAAGTGGCGGAGGCGTGCAGCGGGATTACCTCCCTGGTCTCCCTGGTCACTGTCGGATGGATCTTCGCCTACATTGCCCAGAAGCGGTTCTGGCCTCGCGCGGTACTCGTCGCGTCGGCCATCCCCATCGCCATGCTCATGAACGCCTTCCGCATCGCCGGCACCGGCATGCTCGCCCACTTCTGGAGCGTCAAGGCGGCGGAGGGCTTCTTCCACTCCTTCGCCGGCTGGATCGTCTTCATGGCCGCATTCGTGATCCTGCTCGCCGAGAACGGCGTGATCGTGGCGGCGCAGCGGTGGCGGCAGTCTTCCACCCAGTAGAAGTGGCCTCCCGGTTGTGAGCAGGGTCCGATGAAGACACCACTCAAATTGCGAAAAGACCGAAAGCCCAGAATGGAGATCGATCACGATGACCGCGATGAAGACCTTCCGGATCGGAGATTGACGTTCAAATGTGATTACATTAACCCTGAACCGACCCATTTATTTGGTTGTGATTGACTGGTTTTATTGTGACGACAGCATTGAGACGACTAACCTCGGTCCAATTACCGAGAGACGAGACTCCCGTCGACGCAAGCATCGACGCTGGATCTGGAAATCTAGTGCTCTCCGGTGTCCTGAGTGTGTGGTTAGTGGGGCAATTCCTCACTCAGTTCCTGATTCGCAAGTACGGATTTGAATGGATACGCCTTATCGCAGCAATGGGAGTAGCCCTTTTGTGGCCAGTAGGGTATTTCGTTTTGAGTGGAATCCATTTTTTCCCGAGACGGCCGACGACTGTCTGCCTTTTCGGAGTTCTTGGCTTTATTACCTTTGCGGCGACTTCATCGGTGGTGAGCCCCAATTCTGGGATGTCATTCCTCTACGTGATGCTTACTGGTGTATCATTTTTTGTTGCGATGCAGTTTTCATCAGCGCTTCGCGAGCGGGAATGGCAAAGGGGTTTCGCCTTCTACTCAGTGCTTGGTGTGGCGGTACTTCTTATGTTTACCGCGTTTGACTACAGACCGGGGACAAGGCTTGGCAATGGTACTGGCATCTTGAATCCAAACAGCGTGGGGTTCGTCGCGGTCTCTGTAACCGTGTGTTCGTTGATGGTGCGCACTCGCGTGGTTGCCATCTGTACCTTCTGCTGTGGTATGGGTGTGATTTTTCTTACGGGATCTAGGTCGGCCTTTCTTGGGGCTCTTATTGCGCTGTTCATTGCCACGTTTTTTCTTAGAAAGAATCTTGGCAAAAAGTCACTAATAGGCACACTCATCGGCGTTTTCATTATGGCTGCTCTATGCGCAATCTATTGGTCGGAAATATGGCCGCACATCACCTCATTTCTTGCCCTGGATAGTAGCTATCGAGGCATTGGTTCAGGTGCCACCGGTAGGGTGATTGCGTGGGCGGCAACATGGGACCTCTTTAAGGCGCATCCGTGGTTCGGTGTCGGGTACAGAGCACACGGAGAGTTATTGAAAATGGCCTCTTCCGGTCACAACGGCTACTTGGCCACGCTTGCGGAAGTGGGCATTCTCGGTTTTCTCAGTGCGATGGTCATCGTTTTTTCTGGGCTGGCGGGACTGTGGAGACGGGCAGCCGCAGGTGAGCGATCTAGCGCTGTGCTTCTCGCATTGTGCTGTGGATATTTAATCATCGCCATGTTTGAGCGTTTTTTGTTCAATCAGGGAAATCCCAGCTCTCTCCTATTTATGCTCGGTGTATTTTGGGGTGCGCGGCGCAGCGGCGCAGCGTCGCAGTGTCAAGACTTGGGCGCGTAGATTGAGATCATCAACCACAAAATCGGCGTCTCGTCAGTTGCGCACAGCCATCATTTATCACTGGATTGCCCACTACCGGGGTCCCGTCATGCGGGAGCTTTGCCAGTCCGAACAGTTGGAGTGTGTTGTCTTCTCGGATGTCGAGACCAATGAGCCTGCTCTCCCATCGTTTTCGGCGGAGGATTTTGGTGTGGCTGGGAAGTGGCGGGAGATTGCGTGGAAGAGGATTAAGAACATCTGGCTTCCGAAAGGGATCTTGTGGCAGCGAGGTGTAATGGGCATCTCTGGCAGGCCGGGATTCGACTGCGTTATCTTTCTCGGAAACGCGTATTATTTATCGACGTGGCTAGGGGCGATTGTTGCCCGTATCACGAGGAAGCGCGTCCTATTCTGGACGCACGGCCTCATCCGTGATGAAAGTGATATCCGTTCCTTCATTAGGGTCCTTTTTTACCATCTCTCGGATGGGTTGCTCTTGTACGGGAAAAGGGCGAAGCAGATGTTGATGGATCGCGGGTTTTCTCGGGAAAACCTCTACGTTATTTACAATTCTCTTGATTATCATGAACAGGTGGCGTTGCGTGAGACTATGACGGACGAAAAGTGCGTTAGTTTGCGCCGGGTCTGTTTTTCTCAGCCTGAGTTGCCAATGGTTGTCTCCGTTGGTCGGCTCACGGCGGTCAAGAAAATCGAGCTGCTAATCGACGCCGCGGAGGTATTGCGTCATCGTGGCGTTGAAATCAACGTCCTTGTGGTGGGTGACGGGCCGATGCGGGCCGATCTCGAGTCACGGACGGCCTCTCGTCAGATGACCGAACGGGTGGTCTTTATGGGGGATGTCTACGAGGAGGGGGAGGTGGCTTTGGCAATGGTGGCGGCGGATGTCTGTGTGGTTCCTGGGGCGATTGGACTGACAGCAATACACGCCATGACTTACGGAACACCGGTAATAACGCACGACAACCCAGACCGGCAGATGCCCGAGTACGAGGCCATCGTTCCTGGGGTGAGCGGGGAAGTGTTCATGGAGGGGGATGTCGAAGACCTTGCGACGAAAATCGAGGTCTGCCTCCGGGGGCGCCGAGATGGACGATATCAGCGCTCAGTATGCTGGGATATCATCGACAAGTATTATAACCCGCGGTTCCAGAGGATGGTCATTGAGATGGCAGTAGGGGGTGTGGCAGCCAGCGATGCAGAGCGAGGGGGCGAAGCGGCTTGTGCCCACTAGCAGGCTGTTGAAAAAGTCCCATAGATGGTGTTTTTCAAGGAAAACAAGAGGATCCTCTCACTGTAAGTTATTGATAAGTCGTGCTGGTCGTTGTCAGAGACACAGGTGCAGAGTGCTTCTAGGGAGTTTTTCAACAGCCTGCTAGTGCGACGTTTGTAGTAGATCTCGCGATCGGCTTGCAAGCGTGCTGCTAGATTCTTGCGACAGCCATGAGTGATGGAGTGTTTAACTGGGTTCGGAGCGTGCCACGCCTCCGGCAGTTGTTACGTAATTGCAAGATGGCCTTCGTGCGCAGGCTGTACGGGCTTAGGCATGTCGACAAGACTTTCTACCTGGTCATGCCGTGCAAGGTGAGTAGAGATTTTGTGGCCGGCGCTTACTCGTTTGTGAATTGTCATGCCGAGATCGGCCCGGGGGTATCCCTTGGCAGATATGTCTTGATCGCGCCGTATGTATCGTTCGTCGGTGCCGATCACGTCTTTGACCGGGCTGGCACTCCAATCATATTTTCGGGCCGGCCGCCAGGGGTGCGAACGGTAGTGGAGGACGATGTCTGGATTGGTTACCGGGCAATCGTCAAGCTAGGGGTGCGCATCGGGCGTGGGGCCATAGTGGCCGCCGGGGCCGTTGTCACCCAAGATGTGACACCCTACACGATTGTGGCGGGCGTCCCGGCGAGGGAAGTGAAAAAACGGTTTGCTGACGATGAGATGGAGGCGAGGCACAACTTAACGCTTAGTGGTGAAACCGTCACTGGTGAGTACTGTTTGCCGAAGGCCGGCAACGATCACTGTGTGCCGTAGGTCGTGCGAGTATCGTGGTGCTAGAAATGTGTGTGATTGCGCTGCAGGGTAACTGTCCCCGTGGGCAGTGGCTACAGAATGGTAGGCGCCGCTTACTGTCGCCAGAAAACGTAACGTATGCATGACGTCAAGAGTATATTTAGCGAATGGCGGCGGCTATCCTGGTTCGCAGTCCTGAGCAGTGTGACCCTGGTCTTGGGGTTCGGGCGCCAATTAGTGGTGGCGGCGGTCTTCGGCGCCAGTCGTGAGCTGGATGTCTTCGTGGCGGTGATGGGGTTTTTTTTGTTTCTGGGCGTGCAGATCGGGAACGCCGTGGAAAACACTGTGGTGGGACGCTGCGCGACCCTTGAACGAAGCCACTTACGGCACGAGGCGGTTGCGATCTTCAGGACAACCGCACTGGCAGGAGTAGGGCTCGCGGCCCTGTCGATCGTTGTCACGCCGATCTACCTGAAGGTTTTCTTTCCCACATTCGATCAGATCCAGCTTCGGGATGGAGAAACTCTTGCGATCTACTTTGCCCTGGCTGTCATCCCGGCAATCTTGTGTGGTGCAGTGCGAGGTGTCCTGTACGTGGTCGGGCGGTTCGAATTAGGGTTTATTGCCGGAGGAGTGCTTTCCGTCGTCGTCATCGGTTTCGTCTTGGGTCTTGGTAGGCGCATCGGTAGTGACGCCATTGCGATGGGTTACGCCTGCGGAAATCTGGTCGTATTGGGCGGCCTATTGTGGTCCTTGAAGGGCAGTTTCCGGTCTGATGGAGATGCCGCCCATGGAATGCAAGTTGCGTCCGAATCCATTGCCGGTCGAGGGCTCGGCTTCGTTGCGACGACCGGAGTGGTCGTCGCCGCGGAGGCCTTATACCTCGGCGTGCAGACCACGGAGCGCAGCTTCGCGTCGTTACTCGGCGCAGGGACCGTATCGCAGTTTTACTACGCGGCATCCTTGATCCAGGTGATCGCGGCGCTTGTCTTCATGCCGGTTTCGACGAGCCTCTTTCCCAAGATGGCACGACAGATCGCTCGCGATGGCTATCCTAGGGTTCAATGGCTACGCGGCTACGTCGGTGCTCTCCTGTGCCTCGGGGTATCAGGTTCGGTGGTCTTCTGGTGGGGGGCGGAAGATATCGTCCGTCTGGTCTTCCTCCATGGAAACTTTCTGGAGAGCGATGTTCCGAGAACGGCGGAGATCTTGCGGGTCACCGGGCTCTCCCTTCCCTTTTTGAGTGTCGGTCGCATTTTTCGATATGCCCACTACTCGGTACACAGATATTCTCCCCCGGTAATCGTGAATCTGATTTGGTGCGCGACGCTTGCCGCCTTGTGTGTGGTGTTGATCCCGCGGTTCTCTGTGGTCGGCTTGGCCTCGGCGAGCGCGGCGGGGACGGCCCTGGCTGTAGTGAGCAGTGGGGCGTTGTTGGCGGTATATGTCATGGGATGCAAGCGGGATCTGCGGCAGACATAGAGAGCGGATCATCATCGACGAAACGTGCTTACTCGTATGACCGAGGTCGACCTTGTGAGTAGCGGAGGGGGAAGTGAAGACGAGCCATCACGTTATTTGCAGCGCTCATCGATACTATAAATGGGTACTAGCCTCTGGCCATGAATGAAGATGTTGTTGCGCCTCGTGTTGTCGCTGGTGTTCCCCCTTGCCCTTGGGTTGCACGCAAGGCTTGGAACGGCGGATGGTGGGCAGATACAGGGGTTGCCGCATCCGCCAAAGGCGTTTCGCGTCCTGGACGGGACCCTTTACGAGCCTAAGCCAGATCTATCGAGTTTTGGCATAGAGAAAGCAGACGTCATCTATGAGTGGGCACTATGGGGCGGAGACAGGTCATCACAGGCGCTTCCGGTGCGGCGGCGCGTTGAAGAGGCGGCCCACAAGGTAACGAAGCAGGGGGTAATTATCATCGACATCGAGCGCTATCCGATGCGCGGGCGCTCTGAGGAGGTAATGGAGAGCATACGGAAGTACCGCACGGTGGTTCAGTGGGTGAAGGGGGAGGCCCCTCATGCCGTCGTTGGTCTCTACGGCCAGCCACCTGTGCATGACTATTTCCGTTCGCTAACCGGAGAGGGCCATGAAGAGTATCTCTCTTGGCAACGGGAGAACGATCAGTTGTCGCCGTTGGCTGCCGATGTCGATGTCATCTTACCTTCACTTTACACGTTCCGTTCCGACGAAGAAGACTGGATAAAATACGCGGTTTCGAAAATTCGCGAGGCGAGACGGTACGGCAAGCCCGTGTATGCATTCTTATGGCCGAGATATCACAGTTCAAACCGAATTCTTGGGTTGCAGTATATCTCGCGCGAGTTCTGGGGGTTACAGCTTAGAACGGCCTATTCCCACGCCGACGGTATTGTTCTTTGGGGTGGGTGGGACTTTAAGAAGAAGCGTCCGCAACAGTGGGACTCAGATGCACCATGGTGGTTGGAGACCAAGCGATTCATGGCGGAGATAAAAGGATATGAGCAATGAATGTAGTTACTAATAAGCTCGCATCAATAGGGTCGTTATTGACGGGATTTGTTAGGATAAATCACAGGTTGTCGAGCTGGGTTAGGGCGCGATGGCCAGGGTTTTTCCGTGCGGAGCGGTACAAAGAAGATCTTCGGGCAGAGGTACTGGTTGCATGTAGAAGCCGGGAGCGTCCAAGGCTGCTTGAGGTAGGAGGAATAGACCGGCCTCTCTTCGAAAGGAGCCCTGAATATGTGCTTGATGGGTTGGATATACAGTACAAGGAGTCGTGTTCGAGACTCTACGATAATTTCGTTGTTGGTTCGATCGAGGAGCCGCTAGAGAACAAATACGACGTGATATTTTCTTTGACGCTTCTTGAACACGTTCGCAATAATACAGCGGCAATCGGAACGATTTTTCGTGGATTAAAGGCGGGTGGTGAGACTCATCATTACCTTCCTTGCAAAAACCATCCGTACGCGCTCTGCCTCCGCATGGTAGGTCCGAGATTTCAGAGAAAGCTGATTCAGTATCTTCGTCCATGGGCGGGATTGGAGGAGACGGGCTACCCGACATTCTTCGATCACTGCTCATCGAAGGAGATGAGACGGCTCCTGTGCCAATCCGGATTCGAAAATGTTGAGATAAAGCACTATTATAGAGCCAATGATTATTTTGCGTTTTTTTTCCCTCTCTATCTGCTCATTGGTGTGTTCGGGAACATCTGTAAGGTGCTGAATTGGAAGTTTTTCTGCGCCGGTATGCTGATCTCTGCACGCAAGGGAGTAGGCTCGGTCGAACCTGGCAAGGAGTAGCGTAGGTCGAGTAGCGTGGGTCGTATCGTAAATGGTGGTGATCGAGTCAATTGCAACGAGTTGGCACGTCGTGCGATGACAAAGTTGCGGAACAAACGCACGGGCGGCTACTGTTCCCGGTCGGTTTGCTGGCGAGAGTACAAAGCTCGCCCTGTGAAGGGGAAGCATGATGTTTGATGGAAAAACGCTGTTGATCACCGGTGGTACTGGTTCCTTCGGCAATGCCGTTCTGCGCCGTTTCCTCAATACCGACATCAAGGAGATTCGGATCTTCAGTCGGGATGAGAAGAAGCAGGAGGACATGCGGATTCGTCTGGCTAATCCGAAGGTAAAGTTTTACATCGGGAATGTCAGGGACTATGAGAGCTTGGTACCCGCGATGGAGGGCGTTGACTATGTCTTCCAGGCGGCGGCCTTGAAGCAGGTGCCGTCCTGCGAGTTTTACCCCCTCGAAGCCTTGAAGACGAATGCCTTGGGCACGGAGAATGTTCTCAATGCCGCCGTGCGACAGGGAGTGAGGAAGGTGATCGCTCTGAGCACGGACAAGGCGGTGTATCCGATCAATGCCATGGGCATGTCGAAGGCATTGATGGAAAAGCTGGTGGTGGCGAAGTCACGCTTTATCAATCCGGAAAAGACCACCTTCTGCTGTACCCGATACGGGAATGTCATGGCGTCGCGGGGCTCGGTGATCCCGCTGTTTATCAAGCTGATCAAGCAGGGAAAACCCCTCACCGTAACCGACCCGGAGATGACACGGTTCCTGATGTCCCTGGACGACGCCGTCGATCTCGTTCTGTATGCATACACCCATGGCCAGCAGGGCGATACGTATGTGCAAAAGGCACCGGCGTCGACGATTGGAGATCTCGCCCAGGCGATTAAGGAGCTCTTCGAGGCCGACAACGAGATCAAGATCATCGGTACTCGCCACGGCGAGAAGCTCTACGAGACCCTACTGACCCGCGAGGAGATGGCCCACGCCGAGGATCTGGGAGGATATTACAAGATCCCCGTGGATGGACGAGATCTCAACTACAACATCTATTTCGTCGAGGGTGAGCAAGATGTCTCCCAGATCGAAGACTACAACTCCCACAACACGACGCGGCTGAACGTGGAACAGGTCAAGGAGACCCTGCTGCGACTTCCCTATTTCAAGGGGGAACTCGCGGCGTGGCGGGGAGAGGAAATAGGCGATACGGTCGGCGGTTTGGAGAACGAATAGGTTTCATGTGAAGGGCGCTGTTCTCACGAACTTTTTGGGGCACCAATGACAACCGTTCTTGTGACCGGATCGGCGGGTTTTATTGGGCGGAATCTCGTCACGGCATTGAGCCGGCGTGATGATGTTGTGATCAAGACCTTCACCGAGGAGGACGATCCGTCGATCCTGACAGGGCTCCTGGGTGAGGCGGACGTGGTCTACCATTTGGCAGGAGTCAACCGACCCGAGACGGAGGCGGAGTTCGAGGCCGGCAATGTTGGGGTGACCCAGCAGATCATCGATCTCTTGAAGAGGCTCGACCCGCGGCCGCTCGTGGTGATCTCCTCCTCCATTCAGGCGGACCGGGACAACCCGTATGGCCGCAGCAAAAGGGGCGCGGAGGATGCGTTGCTCGAGTACCATGTGCAAACAGGCGGCCCGATCGCGATCTACCGTCTGCCCGGTGTGTTCGGTAAGTGGTCGAGACCGAACTACAACACGGTGGTGGCGACCTTCTGCCACAATATTGCCCACGACCTCGACATCGCCATTCATGACCCGAATACGGAATTGGAGCTAGTCTACATTGATGATGTGGTGACCTCGTTTCTGTGCCACGTGGAGGGGGCGCTCGATCCTGCCCAGACCCGTTACACCGTTACGCCGACTTTCAAGGTGACCCTCGGCGACCTGGCTGCGCGGATTCGCCGGTTACGGGCGATGCGCGAGACGCTGGTAGTGCCGGACTTCTCTGACGGGTTTATGAGGCGTCTCTACGCGACGTACCTTTCGTTCTTGCCTGAGGATGAGTTTGCCTACCCAGTCAAGCTCCGCATCGACAATCGTGGCTGGCTCTTTGAACTGATCAAGTCGGACCATTTCGGGCAGATCTTCGTCTCCAAGACCCTTCCCGGTATCACCCGCGGTCATCATTACCACGACACCAAGATCGAGAAGTTCTGTGTGATTCAAGGGCAAGGGATCATCCGTTTCCGGCAGATCGACTCCCAGGATATTCTCGAGTACCCGGTGGGTGATGAGGAAATCAAGGTTGTGGACATCGTGCCCGGCTACACTCATTCCATCGAGAACGTGGGAGAGGGGGAGATGATTGTGCTCTTCTGGGCGGATGAGATCTTCGATCCAGGGAGGCCGGATACCCACTTCTGCAAGGTAGAGACGTGAAGAAGATCAAGGTGATGACCGTGGTGGGGACGCGGCCGGAGATCATCCGGCTCTCCCGGGTGCTGGCGGCGCTCGATCGTTACACCGACCACGTTCTGGTCCACACTGGGCAGAATTACGATTACGAGCTGAACGAGGTCTTCTTTCAGGATCTGGAGCTCCGCAAACCGGATTACTTCTTGGCGGCGGCGGGCAGCAATGCGGCCGAGACGATTGGCCAGACCATCATCAAGCTCGACCCAGTGCTGGCCAAGGAGGAGCCCGAGGCGGTGTTGGTGCTAGGGGATACCAATAGCTGCCTGGCGGCGATTCCGGCCAAGCGGCGCAAGATTCCGATCTTCCACATGGAGGCCGGGAATCGATGTTTTGATCAGCGGGTCCCCGAGGAGATCAACCGGAAGATCGTCGACCACGTCAGTGATATCAACTTGACCTATAGTGATATCGCCCGCGAGTACTTACTGCGCGAAGGGTTGCCTCCCGATCGGGTGATTAAGACGGGGAGCCCGATGTTCGAGGTACTCAACTATTACGGGGAGAAGATTGACGCAGCGGATGCGCTCTCTCGTCTTGGCTTGTCTCGCTTCGAGTACTTCCTGGTGAGCGCTCACCGTGAGGAGAATATCGAGCCGGATCGGAGCTTCAACCGGTTGGTAGCGGTACTGAACGGCATCGCCGAGGAGTATGGTCGGCCGATCATCGTCTCCACCCATCCGCGGACGCGAAATCGGGTTGAGGCAACGGGTGTCTCTCTCGCCAGCGAGGTGAGATTGTTGAGGCCCCTCGGCTTCGTCGACTATGTGCACCTGCAGCGGTACGCCACGGCGGTCCTCTCCGACAGCGGTACGATCACCGAGGAGTCGTCGATTCTCAACTTTCCGGCATTGAACATCCGGGAGGCGCATGAGCGGCCGGAAGGGATGGAGGAGGCGTCGGTGATGATGACGGGGCTGGCGCTCGAGCGGGTGCTGCAGGGGCTTGCGGTGTTGGCCGCGCAGCCGCGTGGCGAGGAGCGTCTGCTGCGGAGGGTTTCCGATTACAGCATGCCGAACGTGTCCGAGAAGGTGGTCCGCATCATCTTGAGCTACACCGACTATGTGAAGCGGACGGTGTGGAGTGAGCTGTAACTCCGAACACGGCTGGCGGTGAAACAAGGGCGGAGGTTCGTGGTGCGGGTGCTGATCGTCACCAACCACTTCTGGCCAGAGAATTTCCGTATCAACGATCTGGCCCTGGGGCTCAGGGCGCGGGGCCACGAGGTCACCGTCTATACCGGCGTGCCGGATTATCCCGAGGGTCGCTTCTACCCTGGGTACGGAGTCTGGCGACGTCATGCCGAGGAATATGAAGGGATCAAGGTCTGCCGCTTTCCGTTGATTCCGCGCGGGAGGGGTAGGGGATGGAACCTTCTGCTTAACTACCTCTCCTCCTGCTTTATGGCCTGTCTGCTGGCGCCTGTCTACTGCCGTGAGAGGTACGACGTGATCTTCGTCTTCGATACATCGCCGGTGACGATCGGGCTGCCAGCGATTGTGATGAGGCGGCTTAGGTCCATTCCCATGCTCTTCTGGGTCCTTGACCTCTGGCCCGAGAGCTTGTCGGCCACAGGGGCGATCCGGTCTGAGAGGCTGCTGGGGGTGGTGAAGTGGGTGGTTCGCTTTATCTACAGGAGGTGTGACCGGATCTTGGTGTCATCGCGGGGCTTTGTCGGGAACATCGGGGAGATCGGTGGGTACTCCGGTGCAATCGAGTACTTCCCAAACTGGATTGAGCCCGAGTACGTGGTGGAAGATACCTCTGGCGGTGATGATGATCTTCCCTCGCTTCCGACCGGCTTTCGGGTCCTCTTTGCTGGCAACATCGGTGCAGCCCAAGACTTCGATACGATTCTGCACGCGGCTGAGATTGTTGCGGGGAAGGGGGATATTCACTGGGTCATTCTCGGCGATGGCCGTCGTTCCGAGTGGGTCAAGGATGAGGTGCGGAGGCGGGGTCTTGGGGAACAATTTCATCTCTTGGGGCGATTCCCTCCCGAGACCATGACTCGTTTCTTCGCCCAGGCAGATGCGATGCTCGTTACCTTGCGCCGAAAGCCGATCTTTGCCCTGACCGTCCCTGGCAAGGTGCAGTCGTACATGGCCAGTGGCAGGCCCATCATTGCTGCCCTCGATGGTGAGGGCGCGAGATTGGTCGAGGAGTCCGGTGGCGGACTAACTTGTGCCGCTGAGAGCCCAGAGAGGCTCGCAGAGTGTGTGCTGGCCATGTACCAGATGACGTCTGAGCAGCGAGACGCGATGGGTTTGCGGGCGCGGGAGTATGCGCATACGCATTTTGACCGAGAGAAGTTATTCGATCGCGTGGAGCAAATGATGCTGGAAGTTACGGGGCATTAAATCCGTAGCTCGATGTTGGGCACTCTTCAGGATTCAGAGGGAGACCACATGAAGGTTATCGACAAGCGGCTGATGGACTCGCTTTCGGAGGTGGCGCGGAAGAGCCCTCGGCTACGGCAGAACCTCAACTTCCACGAGAGCTATGACGAGCCGTCGCAGCGGCTTTTGAACGCCATGGAGCCCGGCTCCTATATTCGGCCCCACAGGCATCTGACCGATCCAAAGCCTGAGGCGTTCCTCATTATGCGAGGGAGTGTTGCCTTGGTGATCTTTACGGATGAGGGGGCGGTCGAGACGTTGCTTCGCCTCGGCGACGGGAGTGATGTGGTGGGTGCCGAGTTGCCTGCGGGTGTCTGGCACACGGTCATCTGTCTTGAGAGCGGGTCGGTCTTCTATGAGACCAAGCCTGGCCCTTTCCATCCGATTCAGGCGAAGGACATGGCGCCGTGGGCGCCGGAGGAGCGCAGCGCGGAGGCGCCTCGATATCTTGCGGGACTTGTGTCAGCGGTCCTCGGAGGGAACAACAAAACATGAAGAAAGCCCTAACCCGCATTTCTCACCATGAATCTGCTCCGACCGCGCAACCCCCTGCATCTCCTGGCCGGGTCCTCGTCCGAGTCCTCGACATACCGCAAGGTTGCCTGCGGGCTCGGACTTGCGGGCCGGCCAGGATCTACGGGCGTTTGCACGGTCTCGCCACGATCCGTGGTGAGAAATGCGGGCTAATTACCGGTGTGACCGGTCAGGATGGCGCTTAATCTCGCCGAGCTGTTGCTGGACAAGGGGTATGAGGTCCATGGACTCAAGTGGCGATCGTCGTAGGTCAGGGACACCAGATGGACGATCTATAACCAGTCCCATAGACTGCGAGCTGCTCGGTAACGGGCGTGTGGATCTGTGGCGAAAGGGCGGAGGTGAGGGGTGCTCTCTCATGGTGAGCTAGAGAGGTGTCGCGCGACGTGGCGGGTTGGGTGGCGGCAGGCTACGGCGGCTCTGGAGGAGCGGTGGCGGGTCGGGCGGCGGCTGGCCGAAGATGGGGGGCATTGATCCAAGCCACTCCTGGGGTACGGCGCGTGTGGCTGGTGGGGTCGCTCGTGGAAAGAGATCGGTTCCACGCGCGGTCGCACATCGATTTTGGTGGTTGCAGGGTTGCCAGCGGAGCGTTGCATGGAGGTGCTTGGCCGTTTCATTGCTTGCGAAAATGCCGATGCGCAGCGATACCGAAAGTACGGAAAACAGCTCTACCGGCCATCCGATCTTTGTCCAGCTTTCCTTCCGAGGACAGATCACCCTCCCCGCTAAGGTGCGAAGGGCGGTGGGAGTGGAACCCGGCGATCCTCTTGCCATTTCCGTGGAGGAGGGGCGGATCGTTATCTCCCCCGCGCTCCTCCTGCGGGTGGAGCACTACACCGACGAGCGGGTGGCTGAGTTTGCGCAAGCGGCGGAGCTGAACCGCGATGAGCTTGCCGAAGCGCGCCGCAAGTGGGGCAAGTGAGGGTCTTCCTCGACGCCAACGTGCTGTTCTCCGCAGCCCTCGGCGGCCCCGCTTTAGCCCTGCTCTGAGAACTGGCGAAGGGTGGCAGGATCGACCCTGCACCAGCACCTACTGCCTGTCCGAGGCGGAGCAGAACCGTGCGTGGAAACGCCCGGACACTCTTGATCGTTACCACACCCTGATGGAGGCAGTGGTAACGGTGCCGGAGGCGATCTCCGATCTTCCGTGGGCTGAGGGACTGGTCGTTTCGAAGGACGCCCCAGTCCTGGCCGCCACTGCCCGTGCCGGAGCCGAGGCGTTGATCACCGGCGATCTCACACACTTCGGGCCGCTCATGGAGCGCGACGACCTGCCCCTCCGGGTGCGCACCGTGCGGGCGTTCCTGCTAGAGGGGTCGACCGTGGGATAGGGGGAGACGCAGGTTCACGCGGCCGGGCGCAGGTCGTTGTTCACTACCGCCATGTGGAGGAAGAGAGGACGCCTTGCCTACTGTTGCCGTCCGAAGGCCGGGGTCGGCCTGTGCCGATCGGTTCGGATGGGACGTCTTGCGTGGTGAGTGAATCTGCCGGCGTATTGCGAGTCATTGACGAGAAGAAGAGAGGGAGGGAGGTGCGTTGTGCTCTCCCATAGCGAGCGAGAGAGTTGTCGTGCTACTTGGCGGGCCAGACAGCGGCAGGCTGCGGCGGCACGCCAGGAGCGATGGCGGGCCGGGCGGCTGCGGTGCTCGGGCTGGTGGGGTAGGGGGTGTTCGCGATGGCCCGACCCCCCTCCCCCTGTCCCCCTCCCGGAGGGAGGGGGAGTTGTTCCGACGTGTTGGGTGCCAAGTTCCCTCCCCCCCGGTGGGGGAGGGCCAGGGAGAGGGGGGCGGACGAAGCGATCGTGGTGGTTCCCAGCACCCCCTCCCCCTGCTTCGCTCCCCCTCACCCCTGCCTCTCCCACAAGGGGAGAGGAGCCATGAGAGTCCCTGTGGGAAGGATTGATTGAGCCGGCCGGGGTGAGGGGGCGGTCGATCGTCGAGATGGGGTCGTGAATCGATGACCGTCCGCCACGCCTTCACCGTGGATGTGGAGGATTGGTTCCACATCCTCGACTGCCCCCAGAGCCCGCCCCCCGAGGAGTACGCCTCCTTCCCGTCGCGGGTGGAGGCGAACACCGGGCGGGTGCTCGACCTCCTCGACGAGTACTCGGTGCGTGGCACCTTCTTCGTCCTCGGCTGGGTGGCGGACCGCTACCCGCGGCTGGTGCGGCGGATCGCCGAGGCCGGCCACGAGATCGGGGTCCACGGCTACCACCACGTCCTTGCGTCGACCCTTTCGGACCGGGCGCTGGAAGAGGACACGCGGCGCGCGGTGGAGGCGGTCGCGGCGGCGGCGGGGGTGGCGCCGGTGGGCTACCGCAGCCCGGGAGGCTCGCTGCTGCCGCGCCAGCGGTGGCTCTTCGATCTCCTCCTTGAGCTGGCCATCGCCTTCGATGGCTCGGTCTATCCGCGCGGAGGCGGGCTGGCGGAGGCCGAGGGGTCTCCGGATCGCCCCTACGTCATCGCCCGCGCGGGTGACGCGGTGCTGTGGGAGTTCCCATCCACGGTGCGGCAATGGTGCGGGGTCCGCTGGGCCTTTGCCGAGGGCGGCTACCTGCGCCTCCTGCCCCTGCGGTTGGTGCGCCGCTGGTTCGCCGAGCGGGCGGCCGCCGGCCTGCCGGTGAGCCTCTGCCTCCACCCGCGCGAGCTCGACCCGGAGCAGCCGCGCTTGCCCCTGTTGCCCCTCAAACAGTGGCGCACCCAGGTGGGGCTACCGCGGATGGAGGCGAAGGTGCGGGTGCTGCTCGCGACCTTTCCGTTCTCCACGGTGGGCGAAGTCCTGCCTCGGAAACGACCCCCATTCGACCCGACGGAGGGTCGATGAAGGGTGTGCCCAGAGGGGGGAAAGGTCAGTTAGACTGGCGCCCGCCGGGCCGGAATGACTTCCGGATTATTGTGGGTTCCACCGTCTTAGGAGACCGACCTCATGGGTCTATTCGGGCACAAGCCAAAGCCCTCGCCGCCGCCTGTGGTTGCGCCGGATTCCCGTTCGGCGCCCATGGCGCAGCCGACCACCGAGCCGGCCTTCGAGCGGCCGGAGCCCAAGGGGAAGAACAACTACCTCGTCGTCGTCTTCGATAGCTGCCGCTACGACACCTTCATGGAGGCGGCGCCGAAGTTCACCCAGTACCTCGGTGAGGTGGAGCGGCGGTGGAGTTACGCCTCGTGGACCGCCCCTTCGCACTACAACCTCCTCACCGGCCTGCTGCCCCACCACAGCCCGTCGCACGTCTACGCCTCGGAGTACTACAAGAGGGACTTCCTGCACTACAACGACCGGCTGGGTGCCGACGGGATCGAGTTCAAGAACATGGTCCCGGAGATGTACCTGCCCACCTTTCTGCGCCGCAAGATGGGCTTCTCCACCCACGCCATGGTGTCGCTGCCGGTGCTCAACCCGAAGACCTGCATCAATCGGGATTTCGACTCCTTCGAGCTGATGAAGAGGCACAACGACATGCGCGCCATGTTGCCGAAGCTCCACTTCTCCACCGACCGCCCCTCCTTCCACCTCCTCAACGTGGGGGAGACCCACTACCCGTATGCCTTGCCTGACGAAGATCCGAAAATGTGGCCGCAGATTTCCGGCGTCCACGGTGTCTTCAAGCACCTGGACGACTTTGTGGTGGGTGGCAAGTTGGTGGAGGAAGCGGAGGAGAAGTTCTTCGATCAGGAGAAACTCGACCGGCTCCGTGGCCGGCAGCTCGACGCGGTGCGCTACCTGGATGGCGTGATGCAAGAGTTGTTTGACCTCGTTCCCAAGAACACCTACGTCACCGTCATTGCCGACCACGGCGAGTTGTTTGGCGAAGAGGGCTACTTCGGCCACGGCCCGATCAACCACGACAAGGTCTACGAGGTGCCGTTCGTGGAGGGCAAGGTGCGGTAGGGAGGGGGCGTCCGATCGGCGGCGCGGCGCGCCGGGGTCGGACTGGCGTTCGGGCGGATCGGAACGGGGCGGGGGCTGATCCAGGGCTCCTCTCGCCGCATGTTTCCGGGGTGAGCTACTTCCCGCGGTCGCGTTCGGCGCCGTGCTCGAGCAAGGCTGGACCGCTGCGCAACAAGGCGAGGCGCTCGCTGCCGCTCGGGATGGCGACCGCGGCCGGGTGCAGGGTTGGGCTGCGGAAAAGGGGCGCGATATCGGCGAGGATCGACAGGTGGCCGGGTTCGTCGTCGCTGCCGGTCACCAGGAGAAAGATGAGCAGGGCCGGCTTGCCACCGGCTGGATCGAAGTCGATCCCGCGCCTGAAAAGAGACCGAGGGCGACCATCGGCCTCGCGACCCCGGGCAGGCGGGCGTGGGGGGTGGCGACACCCTCTCCCAGCCCGGTGGACATCCGCTCTTCACGAGGCCTGCGGTGGTGAAGGGCTGCTTCGCGTCCAGTCGTAACGCTGCCCGAGGGTCGCGGGAAGCCGCTCGATGGCGGCTCGCCGGTTCGTGTCGCCGAGGCCCGGTACGAACGCGCGGGCCGGCAGGTGGTCCACCAGATCGCGCCAGCACGCTCCCGCCGCGGCGGGTGGTTCTCAGGCTAGGGCCCCACGCACCGCGGCGAGGGGATGCGTCGCAACGCGAGAGTCACGCGCCGTCGCTGGACTGCTTACGCCAGGGCGTCACGCACCGCGGCGAGGAGGGCGGTGCGCGGGAAGGGCTTTTCGAGGGTGCGGAAGGCGCCAAAGAGGGTGGCGGTCTTGAGGTAGAGAGCCGCCGGGTTGTGGCCACCGCCGGAGATGGCGATCACCGGCACCCGCGGGGCAATGCGGTGGAGCTGCTGGATCGTCTCGAAGCCGTCTTGCTCGGGCATGAGGATGTCCGCCACCACTACCGCCACGGGCTGGGCGCGGAAGCGCGCCATCGCCTCCTTGCCGTCCGCCGCGGTCACCACCTGGTGGCCGGCCTCGGTGAGGAGGGTGTCGAGGAGGTCGCGCACCTGCGGGTCGTCGTCGACGGCGAGGATCGTGGCCATGGGGTTAGCTCTCTAGTACGGGGTGGAGGAGGCGGTCGAGGGTGAGCGCTAGGTCGGGGGCGGAGATCGGTTTGGCCAGACGGGCGCGGAGGGCTGGGCACCTGGCCCCCTCTTCATCGGAGTAGCCCGTAAGGAGAATGACCGGCAGGTCGGCGCGCACCTTGGCGAGCCGCTCGGCGAGGGCGGTGCCGCTCAGCGCCGGCATCACCTGGTCGGTGAGCACCAGGTCGGTGGTCTCCGGCGCGGCGGTGATCGCCTCCAGGGCCCGCCGCGGGTCGGTGAAGATGGCCGGCCGGTAGCCGAGGGCGGTGAGGATGACCCCGAGGATCGCGGCGACCTCGGGGTCATCGTCGACCACCGTGATCCGCTCGCCTCGCCCCTTGGCCACGGGGGTGGCGGGCGGCTCCACCGGCGCCGCGGTCGCCGCCACCGGCAGGTCGATGGTCACCGTGGTGCCGCGGCCCGCCGCGCTCTCCACCGCGATCCGGCCGCCGTGGTCGGTGACGATGCCATGGACCACCGCCAGGCCGAGGCCGGTCCCCTCGCCTACCGGCTTGGTAGTGAAGAAGGGGTCGAAGATCCGCTCCCGGGTGGCGGCGTCGATGCCGCAGCCGGTGTCGCGGACGGTGAGGCGAAGCCACTCGGGCGCCCCTTCGCCCGCCGCCTCGCGGTGGCCGGCGAGGGTGACCTCGAGGGTCCCACCGGTGGCGCCGATGGCGTGGTAGGCGTTGGTGGCGAGGTTCATCACCACCTGGTGGATTTGGGTGGGGTCGGCGACCGCTTGCGGGCAGGTGGGGTCGATGTGGGTGTGGACCTTGAGGGTCGCGGGCAGGGTGGCGCTGAGGAGCTTGAGCGCCTCCTTCACCACCGGCTGGAGGGCGCACGGCCGGCGGCGGCTCTCGGTCTGGCGGCTGAAGGTGAGGATCTGATGCACCAAGTCGCTGGCCCGCTGGGCGGCGCGGAGGATGTGGGCGAGGTTGGCGCGCGTCGGATGATTGGGGGGGAGTGGGTCGCCGGCGAGCTCGGCGTAGCCCATGACGGCTTGGAGGATGTTGTTGAAGTCGTGGGCGATGCCGCCGGCGAGGGTGCCGATCGCCTCCATCTTTTGGGCTTGGCGGAGCTGGCCTTCGAGGCGGGTACGCTCCGCTTCGAGCGCTCGACGCTCGGCTTGGCCGCGCAGGGTGTGGAGGCCTAAGTCCACGTCGGCGGCAAGCTCGGCCAATAGCGCCACCTCGGCGTCGTCGAAGGCACGGGGCTCGGCGGCGTAGACGTTGAGGACGCCGAGGGCGTGGTCGCCCTGGCCGTCGAAGGGGAGGGCGACCAAGGCGGCGTAGCCGCGGGTGGTCGCCGCCGCGCGCCACGGCGCGAAGGCGGGGTCACGGAGGAGGTCCTGGGCGACCTGCGGCGTGTGGGTACGGACGGCAATGCCGGTGGGGCCGCGGCCGCGCTCGGTGTCGGCCCAGGTGATGTCGACCGCCGCCAGGTAGCCGGCCTCCGCTCCCGCCTGGGCGACCGGCTCCACCGTACGTTGCGCGTCGGCGCGCGCCAGGCCGACCCACGCCATCCGGTAGCCGGCCTCGTCCACGATCACCCGACAGATCTCGGCGAGGAAGGTGGCCTCATCGCTGGCGTGGAGCAGGGCGCGGGTGCAGCCGCCGTAGGCGCGCAGGGCCCGGTTGAGGCGGCGCAGGGTCTCCTCGGTCCGCTGGCGCTCGATCGCCAGGGCGACCAGGTGGGCCGCGGTCTCGATGAGATCGACCTCCGCGGCGCTGGGGGCGCGCGCCTCGTGGTAGTACAACACCAGGGCGCCGAGGAGCTCTCCGCCGCTGGTGATGATCGGCTGCGACCAGCAGGCGTGGAGGTTGTAGGCGGCGGCGACCTCTCGGCAGGGAGCACACAGGGGGGCGGTGGCGATCTCCTCCACCACCACCCGGCGGCGGTCCAGGAAGGCGGCGGCGCACGACCCCATGGCGGAGTCGACGGGGAGGGATTCGACCTTGGCTCGGTAGGCGGGAGGGAGGCTGGGGGCGGCGCCGCAACGGAGGCGGCGGTGGGGGGCGTCGTAGAGGAGGATGGCGCAGGTGATCGCGGGTTGCTCCGCCTCCACCAGCCGCGCCAGGTGGTCGAGGAGCTCGGCCAGGGGTTGGTCGCCCGCGG
>Ga0210011_1001212_pt1 | contig 24863 bp, 27 predicted proteins | sample CryGeymeta201502_FD_183972 | JGI IMG/M metagenome (GOLD analysis project Ga0210011, IMG submission 183972) | Groundwater microbial communities from Crystal Geyser aquifers in Utah, USA - Crystal Geyser metaG 2015-02 (SPAdes) (version 2) | ecosystem: Environmental > Aquatic > Deep subsurface >...
ATCAACAGAAAGTTTTATTTTATTTTTGTTAAACTTTGTTGGCATTTGTCTTGGAAGTATTTTTATGTTTTTAATTTTAGGTTTTGGAACAAAAACAACATAAACTTTTTTATTATTTTTTTTAACACGCATGTTGCGTGTTATTTTTTTATAAGTTATTAACAGTTTGTGCATTTGTTTGTGTTAAAAATTTACAAAACATTTTATACTATAGATCAAAGGTCGAAAATATTTTTCCTTGTAAAAAATGTTTCATGTTTTACATAGATGCTTGTCATGTAAAACAACATTCATACGAACCAATAACCTTTGGTGTATACCATGGTTACATCAAAACCAATATTATGAATATCGATCTTAACATGAAAGGAGGTGCCGCATATGCCAGCTCTTAAAAAAAGAACTACAGCTAAACGTAAACCAGCTGCTAAGAAAAAAACTACAGCTAAACGTAAACCAGCTGCTAAGAAAAAAACTACAGCTAAACGTAAACCAGCTGCTAAGAAAAAAACTACAGCTAAACGTAAAGCTACTACACGTAGAAAGAAGAAATAATCTTTTCTTCTATAAAAAACTCTCGGTTTACCGAGAGTTTTTTTGTTTTATATAAAAAGTATGATGCTTCTTAGTCTAAATCCATTCCTAATTGTTTTTTTACTCCTCTGTCCTCATGATCTTCAAATACCTTTACCGTACCAAATTCTCCATCATACCCTGGTTTGACAACAATATTTCCCTCGCGTACACGTTCAATGGCATTGGCAATTTGTGTCGTGGTATGTTTTTCTATATCTACTCTACTTGCGTGAAGAAGAATATGAAATTCATTTCCAATATTTTTGATCATGTCTGTATATAGACTGTGTACTTTTTTTGTATTTACTCCACAGCTATATGTATCTGCCAAAATTTCTGGAAGTGGAACAACGCTTTTAAACGGAATTTTATTTTTTCCTGCTTGCACTGCTTGTTGTGTTGTTCTGTCTGAGAGTTCGTATACGCGATTCAGGACACCGATGGTTAGCTGTTTTTTGCATACCGGACAAATTCCTTTATGTTTTTTGGTTTCCTCTGGTTCCATAACTACCTGACAATCTCGGTGCCCATCGCAATAATATTTTCCTTCCTCTGGATAAAATTCTATCGTGTATAAAAATTTTTCTTTATCTTCTTCGTGGATAATACGAAATAATTCATTGTAGGTAATATCATTTTCATTGGTAAACTTCAGTACGTTCGCTTCGCGACCAAGTTTTTGTGGGCTATGTGCATCTGAATTTGATACTAATGTTATTCCATCCAACGATGAAAGTCTCCAATTCATAATTGGATCGCTAGATAATCCTGTTTCAATAGCTTGAATATATGGTGTCAGATCTTCAAAGCATTCTTCCAGCGAATCATATCCGCCTTTTGAACCAAACACACCAAACCAAGGTGTCCACACATGGGCAGGAATCATTATCATTCGTTCATCTATTTCGAGCATGATTTCTAGAATGTCTTTACATGGCAACCCCAAAATAGGTCGCCCATCTGATTTGAGATTGAATCCCATGCTGTCCAACTTTTTGTTAAATTTTTCAGCGACTTCAAGATTTGGGGCAAACGCACACACATGGATACGCCGTGTTTTCCCTTTATGTTTTTTTATTGAAGCAAGTTCTGTGCCAATAACAAACTTTGTTTTACTTGAATGATCTTTGAGAGTGTATATTCCTTCTGTGTCTTCTTGCAATTGTTCTTTCATGCTTTTAAACCACGCAGGATGCGTCATATCTCCTGTTACAACGATATCTATTCCGCGTTCTTCACATGCTTGTCCAATAATTGGAAGCTCCAACCGTTTTGAGCAAGCACGAGAATATTTTGAGTGGATATGAAGGTCAACAATTTGTGTGTACATACGGACACTCGTCTATTTTATTATGAAGAAAGTAATGTCTACAAAAAAATCGTATTACTTTTTTTTCTTATGTACAAGATATGCATTTGCTTGGCACGAAGGGGTAACAATAATTTCTTGAATTTGTATATGTTCTTTCCTGCTGGCAGCAAACAGAATAACTTCTGCCACGTCCTCAGGTACTAATGGACAGTACCCTTGATATTCTTTTTTTACTTTTTCATAGTCTCCTTTAAATTTTATTTCGCTAAAGTTTGTTTTTACTTTTCCTGGTTGAATATCAATTGTTCGAATGTTTGTATCCACCAAATCAACCCTTAATGCCTCACTTATCATACGCACGGCTGCTTTTGTTGCACAATAGACATTTCCTTCTGGATAGGCTATCTGACTGGCTATTGAACTTATGTTTATAATTGTCCCGCTATTTTTCTTTAGCATCTTGGGAAGAATTTCATGGGTTAAATATAATAATCCTCGTATATTCACATTAATCATTTGGTCCCAATCATCAGTATTTCCGTCTTGAATTTTTTTTCCCCCCAATGCACAGCCCGCATTATTAATAAGAATATCAATTTTTGACCATTCAGGAGGAAGGTTGGCAATTTTTTTCTTTACCGCTTTTTTATTTGTAATATCAAGCGTAAATGCGTATATTTCTGCACTTGATATGTTTTTTTTTATTTCTTTTTGTACTTGCATCAAATGTTCTTTTGATCTCGCAAACAATATTATTCGAGAACCAACACTAGCAAATTGCTCTGCACATGCTTTTCCAATGCCACTTGATGCACCGCTAATGAGTACTGTTTTCCCTTGTAATGAAGGATGCAACATAGGACTACTTCTATTAAATTAAATATCGTATATACATATATGCTGTTGAGAGTAACAGCACGAGCACCGTTACCGGTACGGCAATTTTCATGTATTGAAAAAATCCAATTTTGTACCCTGCTTTTTCTGCTAATCCTTTTACAACTACATTTGCTGACGCACCAATGATTGTGGCATTCCCTCCAAAATCTGCTCCCAAGGCAAGTGCCCACCAGAGTGGTTCTAAATGCAATCCTGTTATCGCCCCGATATCTTTTATTAATGGAATCATGGTGGTAACAAAAGGGATGTTATCAACAATGGCTGAGGCAATAGCTGATCCCCATAAAATGAGAAGTGTTGTTGAAGTAAGATTTCCGCTGGTAAGGGCAATCATTTTTTGTGCAAGAATTTCAATGAGTCCTACATGTTCGATTCCCGCAACAAGGATAAAAAGTCCAACGAAAAAAAAGATCGTCATCCATTCAACCTCACGAAAATGTTCTTCAGGATCATTGAGTGTGAGGAGAAGGAGTAGTGCAGCACCACCAAGGGCAAGTGTTGCCGCCTCGATGTGTGTTGTGGTATGTGTAAAAAATCCCAAAATCACTAGCCCAATTACAATAAGTGATTTAACCAATAATGGCTTATCTGTTATTGCATCTTTTGGATTAAATGACATGATTGTTTTTTTTGCTTCTGGTGTTGTGATGAGTTTTTTTCTATAGATAAAAAATAATGTCCCTATTGTTACCACTAAACTTCCAAGAACAATGGGACCCAGATTTACAATGAATGTATTAAATGATAATCCCGCAGCACTTCCAATAAGAATGTTTGGAGGGTCACCAATTAAGGTTGCTGTTCCTCCAATATTTGAGAGCAATATAATGGAAATAAGAAATGGCATTGGGTGAACTTTGAGATTGTTTGCAATAACGAACGTTACTGGCACCATGAGAAAGACAGTCGTTACGTTGTCGAGAAATGCAGAAAATATTGCGGTAATACAACCTAAGAGTAAAAAAATGGCGAGAGGATTTCCCTTTCCAATTTTTGCCGCTCGAATAGCAACATATTGAAACATACCACTTTCTTTGGCGATACCCACAATAATCATCATTCCAATAAGCAGTCCAAGCGTATTAAAGTCAACACCTTCCAACGCTTGTTGTTGGGTGATTACTCCAAAGATGATCATGAGGACAGCTCCTGCAATAGAAATAACGGTTCGGTGTATTTTTTCTGAGATGATAACAATGTATGAAATCAAAAAAATGGCAATTGCCACAATAAATGAAATACTTATAATCATACAGTTTGTCCTTCATTATGTTCACAGGCATCATGTTCTTGCATGACTTTCCAGACTGCTCTTTTGATATCTGTTCGGTTGAGATATCCAATAAGAACATTTTTTTCATTCACCACAGGAAGTTGACGAATATGGTATTCGGCAAGAAGAGCAATAACTTCCATGAGCGGTTTATCGTGTCCAATAACTTGCACACTTTTTGTCATACATTTATCTATGGTGTCATTTTCAACACCAATAATGCGTTTGGCAAAAATATCTGCTGATTCAAATGCCGCAAGATGTTTATCATCTTCCAAATAATCAGGGACAATATATTTAATAATATCCCATGAAGAGACAATACCAACAACATGGTTTATATCGTCCACCACCACAAGTCCATTAGTTTTTTCACGGATCATTATGCTTACAGTATCTTTGAGACTAGTGTCTGGGTGAATAGTTTTTAAATCTGTTTGCATCCAATCTTTGACAAGATATGCTTGTTCAAAATGTTTTTCTACGTTCATAGCTATAGGGTAATGATAAGCGTATAGACGAGGTGTGGCCTCGTCTATATGATATTTATTGAGGCTATTATATGCCCTTTATTTTTCTCCTGCAAGGATATTTTTATATTCCTTTATAGACAACGTCTTCTGGTGAAAGACGTCGGATACCTACATCGTTTATTGTTTCTTCATGAATATGAGCGAGTAGCCCTGGGACGCGACCGATGATAAAGATACTTTTGCCAAGTTGATAATCAAACCCCATATCGCAAAGAATTGCCGCAATGGCCCCATCAATATTTATGGGGAGCGGCTTTGATGATTGGGAATTCACTTCTTTATGTACGCGCATCATGAACTCACAGTGCGTACCAAATAACGTTGTTTCTTTGGCAATAGAAAATAATGTGGTTGCACGGGGGTCTTCGGTGGTGAATAGTTTATGCCCAAGGCCTGGTATGTATTGTTTTTGTTGTTTCATTTCCGCAAGCAATGCATGAAGGTCTTCATGGTCACTGTTGTGATACAAAAATGTCATAGCTCCCTCTGTTGCCAAACCGTGTCTATCACCGAGTGAAAGGATACCCGCCGCGAGTGCCGTGTGCACGCTATTTTTTGCCGAAGCCGAAATACGCGCTGCCATGGCAGAAGCAACTGCAGGACCATGATCTATTTCGCTGGTGAAGATAGCATCCATCATGCGAGTTTCATCTTTTGTTGGCATGCGTCCTTGCAGGATAAGAAAAATCGTTTCGGTGAAAGTGTTGTGTGTTATCAAATCATCAAGTTTTTTTCCACGAATTGTTTCGCCGCCATTTGCACTAACATTTGTTATGCTGGTATGAAATTGCATACTATTTTGTCAAATCAGCAACATCAACAAATGTAAATGTTTTTGCAATTTCATCAAAGAGTTCCCATGACGTATTGACAAATCGGCTTACTTTATAGGTTTTTCCTTTGTACCCAAAGAGATAGTATGACCCTATTTCTTTTTTATTATTGCTTTCTCCATCATACAAAAAGGTAATTTTTCTTCCTTCTCCTTTTTCCATAGTGATAGGTTGAATGGCAACGACTTCTTCACTTTTACTCGCAGGAGCATCTCCTGTAGCAAATATAGTAATTAATGGAAGTGAGTTTTGTTCCCCATCCTTTACAATTGATACCCCCGTAAATTCCCCACTATTTGGACTACTATCCCAACGCCATCCATATTCTTTTGGCATTTGTAATTCAAATCCAGCTATTTCTGATGATAGCGTTTCCCATTGACTATTTGTTTCACCTTTTGTTTCGATGGCAATAGGTTCTCCACATTCTACTAAACCTTTTTGAGAGGCCATTTGTTGTTCTGATGTTGGTTCAGAAATTACTTTAGAAAATCCAAACGTGTACATACCAAATGCGGTCAGTGCAGATGATATAATTGCGGTAATAATAATTGTGGAAATGTTGTGTTTCATAGGTACATGTTTATATTACTAATATATTTTATTATGAATAGGCCTTAATGATCGTTGCGAGATCTTCATAGTTTTCTGCGATGTATACTCCAACGGCATTTAGTGCTGCTTCTTTTTCTGCGGCGCCTTTTCCTTTTTCAACAATGGCTCCTGCGTGCCCAATGTTCATACCTTCGGGTAATCGTCCGGCAAACTTTCCGCCAATATATATGGCAAGTGGTTTGGTGAACTCTCCTTTTTTTATCATATCGACAATTTCAAACTCATAGCTTCCTCCGTGTTCTCCAAAAATTACAACGGCTTTTGTTTGACTATCTTGTTCAAATAACGTTAACAGATCTGTGTACGTCGTTCCCATAAGGAGATCTCCCCCAACGTGGACAGCGGTACTTTGTCCCATTCCCGCTTTTCGTATTTGCCAGGATATTTCATTGGTCATTCCTCCTGATCGAGATATGATACCAATACTTCCAGCGGTATAGATCTCTTCTACATTCATACCACCAACTACCCCTACTCGTCCAGTCCCTGGGGATATAAATCCGAGCGAGCTAGGACCAATGATATGAATATTTTTTTCTTTTGCTGCAGCGAGACAGTATGCCGTGTCTTTGATGGGAATACGTTCCACAATGGTATTTATGGTTGGAATACCTGCATCAATTGCTTCAAGAATAGCTGCTTTGGCAGCAAATGGGGGTACATAGATTGTGGAAATGGTAATGTGCTCTATTACATCGACGGCTTCTTGTACCGTATTGAATACCGGTTTTCCTTCAACTTCTTCTCCTCCTTTTCCCGGACGGGTTCCTCCAACCACGTGTGTCCCGTAATCCATCATTGCTTTGGCTGCTTTTTGTCCTTCTTTTCCAGTAATTCCTTGTACTAATACTTTTGTGTGATTGTCTATGAGGATACTCATACTCATGCAGTTATATTGTATTTGGTGATGATTGAATATTTTTTAAAATATTTGTTCTTGTAACAAATCAGCTCCAACTATTGCTAAATATGTCCTATCAATTTTAAATTTTCCTTGTTCTTTTTTTAATTCTAATACGACAAGCTTATTATCTTTACTAGCTTCATAAGTGACTGTTACTCTATAGAATGTTCCTGATGAAGGATCACTCAATTCATTCAATATATCGACATTGGTATAAATATTTTTTACAGTACCAAATGCTTCTTTATTTTCTTGTTGTGCTTTGATAAATTCTTCCAAAGATACCCGCTCACGATAGTCTTTGGTGGTGAATGATTGGTATGAAAATTCCCATTGTTCTTGTTGGAGTGCATTGCGATATGGTTCTATGATTTGTTGTTTTACTTGATCGAGTTCTGTAGAATTATTTTTTACTTGATGCCAAAATGCATAGATGGCAAATGGAACAATGATGACGACAAATAGTATAGCAATGATTTTTCCAGCAGGGGTTGATTGTTGCATATGTGTATATATATGTTATGAGTTAATCATGTCAGCAAGCACTTGTGCTGTTTCTGACATGGATGACTCTTTTCCAAATAATTTAATATTAAGGTTGTTTCTTTGTGCGCAGTCTTTCATTATATCCATTCCTTCTTGTTCGTATGGTCCGGCACGACGGACGACAATAGGATATGTTGGTTTTACTTCATCTAATGCATCTATTATACCCTGAAATGTCTCTTTTATGTTGGTAAAATTAGCCACACCCCCCGCAATCCAAAGTCCTTTTACCTCTGGTTTTGAAAGGACTATTTTTGTGAGTGCATATACTTTTTCTCTTGGGGGATTTCCTGAATATTCTGTGTAGTTTGCGGCAGAAAGTCCTACGTTTGCGAGGGCATCCATATTGGCGATACTTGCTCCTCCACCAGAAAATAAAATAGCGATATTTCCATCCATTTCAATATATTTTCCGGCTGTTCCTTGATAATATTTTTCTCCTTTATCTATTTCTTGTACGACAATTTCTCGTTCAGTTGCTGGACGCCCCAGCATGGTTCGAGGTTCGAATGTTTGCCATTCTTCGTGTCGGTAAAAGGCATCATCATCGATTGCTACTTTTGCATCCGCGGCAATCCATTCTCCCTCGGTTGTTTTTACCAGTGGATTAATTTCTACCAATCGGCAATCGTTATTGAGAAAACACTTCCAAAGTTTTTGGGCCATATCACTGTATGGTGTTTCCTGTTTGATGTTTGAATTTCTTATGTCGAGATATGTTATTATTATTTGTTCGTGAGGAACATCTTCAATGTCTACACCTCCTTCGGCAGAATACACGAGGATAGGTTGCTTGGCATTGGTATCATAGGTGATAGAAAGATAGTGTTCTTCTGCGATGGAAAGTTTTTCTTCAATACGAATGGCCGCAACATATTGACCACGAATATCCATGCTAAATATTTTTTGACAAGCATCCTCTACTTCTTGTTCGTTGCTACAAAATTGGATGCCATTATTTTTCCCTCGTTTTCCTGAAAGAACTTGCGCCTTGACGACCACGTCGGTTATACCAAGATCATTATACGCTTTTTTTGCATCTTGATTTCGACTAATTACTACTCCCTTTGGTATAGCAATACCACTTTTTTCAAACAATTTTTTTCCTTCGTATTCGTATAAATTCATATATATTTATTTGACAATGAGTTCGATACTTATTGGGATAATAACTATCCATAGTATAATTTGACCAACGACTCCGGCAATAGGATGCCCCCCAAAATCTAAATCCCGTAATGGAATATTTTTGATATTTCTTTCTCTAAAAAATAATACGTGTTGTACCGTAGTAGCCAACATTGCTACCATAAATACTCCTTGTGCAAATATATTTTTTATTCCAAGATCTCTCCAAATACCTAATACTGCTATCGTAAATATACCAGCAATGAAAAAAAATAGTACCCCTGCTGGATGGACTATTGTCCCCCATTTTTTTTCTATCACAATAAATGACAGATATAGTGCAAAAAATAATGATGTTATTTCTATGACTGTTAACTCAATAAAAAATACCAGAACATTCCCATTAGTCAAAAACTGTTTACCTAACATAATTGTCGGAGCGACGAGTGGATACAATCCTTTAAACAACGGGGATTTTTTTTTGAATGTATCAGCAAGTGGCGTTTGATTTACGGCAGAAATAAATATTTGGTACACCAATAGTCCTAACCATCCTAGAAGCGCAATTCCTCCAATGCCCCATCCTCTGGTAATTTTTCCCTCTGCTTCTAAACAAAGAATAGAGAGATATCCAGCATACGGCAGAAGAAAAAAGTATAGTAAACTTATTGCCTGTAGATTATATTTTTTATTTTGTTTTATCATACATTACATGTTGAGTCGAAAATTTTTTCCATGATCGATAAATCCATGCCGCAGGTACCAATTATGAACCTGTGTTTTCCCGTATCTACTTTGTGCCAAAAGCTTGTAGCACTGTTGCGCTTTTGCTTCATCAATTATATTTTGGAGCAATTGTGAGCCATACCCTTTTTCTCGAGATTGTTCTGATACAAAGATATCTTCTATGAGCCCATACGGATTATTATGTAACTCATTGTAAATAAGATAGAGAAAAGCTCTCCCCACTATTTGTTCATCTTCTATGATTTCAAATTTAATAGCTTTTGTTTGTATTATGGTCTTTTTTATTTGTGACATATCTGTGTATGATTCGTAAATAGGCGACGTGTTTTATACGTCACCTATTATTTCTTTTAGGATGTTCTGTAATTTTTCCGCACTTAATCCCCCACCATTTTTTTCAAAATCTTTTCCAATAACTGTTCTGTCTGATATATGTTCTGTATCCATATGTCGCAGTTGCCACCCTTTTTTGTGGTAGTATTGTTGTTCTTTTTCTGTGAGTTGATGACTATTGTATATGATGTAGTCTACTTTTCTTGGAAGGTATTGTTCGAGTTCTTGAATATATTCACTGAGTGTTGTGGGGCCAACTTCTCCATCTCGTTCATAGGTATTTCCAGGAATACTCATGAATATTGCGTTACTATTTCGAAGCGCTCCTTTCGTCATACCCTCTACGGTGAGTGCCGCGATAATACTTCCGTATAAACTTCCTGGACTGAATATAATGTATTGTGCTTGTTCAATAGCTTTTTGTGCATCTGGGTTTATCATGGGTGTTGGTTGTAGCCAGGCACGAACAATTCTATGATCTCTTTTTTGGGGTCTATCCATTTCATGTTCTCCAATGACAATTTCCCCATTGTCTAATTCGACACAGATATCTGACGGTTCGTAGGTGACAGGATAGGCAGTCCCTTTTGTGTTGAGCGCTTGATGCAATGCCATAAGACTCTCTTTGAGACTTCCGCTATATTGTGCAGCAAGTATAATAAATAAATTTCCAAGATTGTGTTTTTCTAATTTTCCTTCTTGTACAAATCGTGGTCGATAAAAAATATCTTTGAGAAGATCATAATCATACGATGACATGGCCAATGTTGCTCGCAAAATATCTCCTGGAGGAAGTGTATTAAATTCTTTGCGCAATATTCCTGAAGAGCCACCAGAATCACTCATGGAAATAACTGCGGACAGATTTATGTCATCACGATTTTTTAGCGCGTTGATCACCGTTGGAGTATTTCCCCCTCCAATAACTACCACGTTTTTTTTTGCCATACGGTTTGATTATTCTACGGTAACACTTTTCGCTAAATTTCTTGGCCGATCAACATCTCGTCCAAAATAGATTGCCATGTGGTAGGCAAATAGTTGCAGTGGTATATGATTGAGTAATGGTTCGAGAAGCTCCATTGTTGGTGGAACATAGATGATGTCTTGAGCTAATTCTTTTGCCTGTTCATCTCCTTGTGTTGCAATAAGTACAATAGGTGCCTTTCTGGCTTTTATTTCTTCTACATTACTTCTCATTTTATCGTAAAGTTGATTTTTTGTCATGAGAGCAAAAACAGGAAAATCTTCTGACAATAATGCAATTGGTCCATGTTTCATTTCTCCTCCTGGATAGGCTTCACTATGAATGTAGGTAATTTCTTTGAGCTTGAGTGATCCTTCAAGTGCAACGGGGAAATTAATACCGCGACCGAGGAAAAAACAATTTTTCATGGTTACGTATTTTTCTGCAATCTGTTTTATAGTGTCACTTTGCGCTAACACTTGTTCCATTTTTTCCGGTAATTCTTGGAGTGCTGTAATAATTCTTCTTCCTGTTGCTGGCGTAATTCTTTTAAGACGACCAAATTGAATAGCATAGAGCAATAATACCGCAACCATGTTTGTATATGCTTTAGTAGAAGCAACGGCAAGTTCTGGACCAGCATGAATGTATGACCCACCATCAGTTTCTCGTGCAATGGTTGAACCAACGACATTTACAATTCCCCGAACAAAGGCCCCTTTTCGTTTTGCTTCACGAAGTGCGGCAAGCGTATCGGCAGTTTCTCCTGATTGAGAAATTGCAAACACCAATGTATTTTCGTCGATAATTGGATCCCGGTAGCGAAATTCACTAGCAACATCAACTTCCACAGGAATACCGGCAAGTCGTTCAAAGGCATATTTTGCAGCTAGAGCAGCATAACTGGCGGTGCCGCACGCGATGAGAATAATTCTATTTACGCGACGCATTTCTTCTTCGGTCATGTTTATTCCGCCAAGGTGTGAAGTTCCCTCTTCCAAATTTATTCTTCCACGGATAGCATCTTGAAATACGTGTGGTTGGTCGTGCATTTCTTTGATCATAAAATGATCATATCCTTGTTTTTGTGCTTGTTCATCATTCCACTCGATTTCTTCTACACATTTATCAATTGCTTTGTCTTCAAGATTGTACGTGGTAAGTCCTGATGTTGCTATTTCGGCGACTTCTCCGTCATCAAGAAATATTACTTTTTTGGTGTATGCAAGCATTGGCGTGGTATCACTGGCGATATAATATTCTCCATCAGCAATTCCAATCACCAGCGGACTTCCCATTCTGGCAGCAATAAGTTTGTTTGGGTGATCTTTGTGCATGACCACAATTCCGTAGGTTCCACGTACGTAAGAGAGTGCAGACATTACTGCCTTTCGCAAATCACCACTATAATGTTTGGCAATGAGATGAGCGAGTACTTCGGTATCTGTTTCTGATGTGATAGGTACATCATCACCAAGATTTTTTCGTATTTCTCGGTAATTTTCAATAATTCCATTATGAACAAGAACAAGTTTTTCATTATCGGCAAAATGAGGATGCGCATTTTCTTCAGTAACTCCCCCATGGGTTGCCCATCTCGTGTGAGCAATTCCTATTGTTCCTGTGGGATTTGCTTCTTTAACTTTTTCTGCGAGACTATTAATTTTTCCCACGGCACGAATACGTGTAATGTCCCCATTTTCAATAACAGCAATTCCCGCACTATCGTAACCACGATATTCAAGTCGGCGTAGCCCGTTGACGAGAATTGGTGATACTTGTTTGTTTCCAATATATCCGATAATTCCACACATATGACGTAAAATTTATGAAGCACCCATTTTATAAAAAACTTTATTTTCCCTTTTTCATTTGTTCTGCTTGTTCTAGTTGTTCTGGTGTGTTTATACCAAACCACTCATGTCCATTTTCTATTTTTATCACTTGCCATTTTACCCCTTGATCTCTTGCCATGGCGAGTGCTGTGGGAAGAGCGTATTCGCCAAGCTTTCGTAGTTGCGGCATAGTTGGATACATGTGTTCAAACCATTCACGATTGAAACAAAATGTACCGGTGCTAATTTCTTTTATCTTTTTTTGTTCTTCGGTAATATATTCTTTTTCAATAACTTCAATGTCTCCGTTTTCATGACGAATGATTCGTCCAAGTTGATCTGGATTGTCTACGTCAATTGAAAGTAATGAAAGTTTTGCGTGGCTATCACAATGTTCTTGAATGAAACGGTTGATCGTTTCCGGAGAATAAAATGCACTGTCATCTCCTTGAATGACGAGTATGGTATCAATATGTTTAGGGAGTTCTTTCATTCCTGTGTATGCGGCATGCGCTGTTCCTTTTTGTTCTTCTTGATGGGCGTAAGAAACACGATCTTTAAAATACTCCGTTACTTTTTCTTTTTTGAATCCTACCACGAGACATATATGTTCATTCGTGAATCCCATGTCGGTTAATGTTTCTACGACGTAGGAAACAATTGGTTTCCCTGCGAGCAATTTCATTACTTTTGGGATATCGGTACAACCAAGGCGAGTGCCTTTTCCAGCAGCGAGTATTACTACTGCTGTTTTTTCTACTATATTTTTTGGGATGATTATCATATTTTTTTGAAAATATTTGTGAGGAAGGGGGAGATGAAGACTCTCCCCCTATAGGACGACATACTACCAACGATGCAAACACTTCTGAAGGAATGCAAGATGCCTGTCAATTCTGGCATTCCTTTCAGCGACCGCTTCAGAAGTTTGAGCATATTTTTTCTGCTGTTTTTCTCCGAGCAGGTCAGTGTATAGAGGAGGGATGGACATCTCATGAATGAGATTCCCCTTCCCCTTTGCAGTAAGGTACATGATCAGCTCGAGCTCCCATGAAGGTCCATCGAACTGGAGCTCTCCAGAAAAATCTTTCACCATGCCCGCAGGGATCAACATGAGACCGCACTGAGGATCGGTGAACGCAACGCCTCTATGCTCTTGAATAAAGCATACACTTTTTCGACATAGATCCATCCGTTCTTGCGGAACGGTGTACCCATTAATGTGCGAAAAACGTGTTCCTTTGATGATGCGACCCGGATGTGATGACGCTTCAAGGAGCATCCTTTCAATTGCGTCAACGGGATGCTGACCATCACCATCGAAGATGATGATTTGCCCATTACTGTAGTGTATCAGAGAAAAAAAATACTTGATGATTTGTGGTTTTCCCTGGTAGTGACCACAATCGAGCACGACGTGTGCAAACTGCTTTGCAACACCGGTTGAATCATCTGTTGACCCGTTGTCGGCGACGACTACTGTGAGATCAGGGTGTTTTTCCCTAATCTGAGGAAGCAACATCGTGAGAGGTTTTTGCTCATTTTTCACGGGAATCACTATGGTGGTTTCCATCGATTTCTCCTTGCACAATTTTTGAAATTGTCTACTTGTATGATTGCTATTTAGGCAATAGCAATCTTATATTGGAGACAATATTCTTGTAACACACCATATTCATCTTCATATCCAAGAGTATGGTGAGCTCCTTTCTTTTTTAACAATTCAAGTGCTCTCTCTATTGAATACCAATCAATACTATCATGCTCATTATCTAAACATGTTATCTCACCTTTTTTTTGTATTGCACAAAAATATAGTGTTCTTTTTTTTATTTCTTTTTCATCTCGAAAGAATGATGATTTTGCATCTGTAACAAATTTTTGAATATCTATATCTAAATTTGTTTCTTCTCGTATCTCTCTATGAAGTGTTTGCATTATATGTTCTTGTTCCTCGACAGTTCCTTTTGGAAGATGATATGTATCTGTTTTTTTACGATAAAGAAGCACAATATGTTGTACGTTTTTTGAATAAAATATAATTGCACCAACAGAAAGATGTATCATCATATTTGTTTACGAATATATAACGCTATTTCTGATAATTTTGAAAAATAAAGAATGTCACTTTGCTGATATATTTCTTCAGAATATTTTACGGGGTGTTTTCTTCCAACAATCAGACAATCTGGTATTGCTTGTTTGATTGCTTCATTTTCTTTTACATTATCATTGATACACAATTTTTTTTCTTCGTGCGTACAATATTTCATTATATGTGCTGGTTTATCGCCATTACAAATAATGATGTCATCAAAATATTTGCCCAATGTTGTTTGGTCAATTTTTTGTTTTTGAAAGATACTATTTCCTGCGGTAAGCAAATACACCACGGTACTTATTTCTCGGATGTCTTCCATAAATTGTTCTGCTTCTTTATCTTGAAATGATTGCGCACCCAATTCTTTTAATTGCGCTAGTAGTGTTTGTTCATTAATGTGCGGGTAATCCCGTTTGGCTATGTCGCTATGTCGTTCGTATGAATAGTTGAAATAATCTCCTGACGTGCCACGAACCGCTTCTTGCATGATACGTTGGTATTCTTCCCCTGTTATTCCCATGTGTGAAAAAACATCTTCAATCTTAAGAGAAAGCTGGTGCGTATTATATAGCGTGTGGTCAAAATCAATAAATGTAATATCAAACAGTTTGTTCATATTGTTTGTATTTATAATGCATTCCAAAGATTGTCGAATACAACTTGTTGTGTTTGGGATACCCCATCATTTTCAATCACAACACCCACGGCTTGTTGTTGTGCATTGAGAGAAATATAGGCCGTTTTTCCAGGATAGATGATAATGTAGGTGGGTGTGTTGCTTTTGTTGTTTAACCATTTTCTTTCATCTAAACCACGAAGTTCACCACCATCACCAATGGCAATCACTCGAACACTAATTCCTTTGGCAATACGGACATCACTGAATGTGGGAAAACTTTCATATAAATATTTTCGTAATCCTTCGGCAGAGTAAATACGATACATGGGGTCTTCGGCATGTTCACAGGTATGCAGTATGTCTTCAAGAATTTGGGTAAGTTCTTTGTCGGAATAATATTTTGCAATTGGGCGATCTCCTCCTTTGTGATGAAGGGCAACTAATTCTGGAATGAGTTTGTTGAGTTCTTTGTCTACTCGATCAAGCTCTTCTGTTTGATGTTTTACAAGATTGTGAAGTTTATCTGGATGTTCGGCAACAAAATGCTGTTTCGTATCTTTGTGGTAATAATTCACAATGTGATGATCTTGGAGCCACTTGAGTGCGTCATAAGTGGTGCCCCGATTGAGATCACAATACTCAGCAAGTGCACGAACAGAGCTTGGTCCTAATTGAAGAAGTGCCAAGTAGATATTGGCACATTTGTCAGAAAAACCTATTTTTTTTAACGTTTCTATTTGCATATTTGTGGGTATGTATAAGAATACTCTCGATATATATTGTTGTCAATTTTTTTTCGACAGTTTTGTGGATATTTATGTTTTTTTCCTTTATATAGACAAAAACTTCCCGATTATTCAGGAAGTTTTTGTCATAAACATTTCAATTTTATTCCGATGGTTGCAATCTTTTCCACGGAAATATGGGCCATTGTCTGGTTTCTATCCCATAATAGTCTGGTTCAAATTGTGACCATGGTTGTTTATATAATACGGCATAGCGAACATCAGCAGGATGTTTCATGCCCATGTACTCACTGACGAGCTTGAGCGTTGAACCAGAAACAACCATTTCGTCTATAACCAATACATTCAATCCTTCAATATCTTTACTGAGTTCTTGAGAAATTTTTGGTTTATGACGTAAATTTTGTTCTTTGCCTATTTTTTGTACTTTAGAAAAATCTATTTTTATGACGTAAAGTTCTTTGTTTCCAAGGGCGTAGGAAATAAGTGATCCCGGAATGAGTCCAGAGCGAGCGATGGAAATAATAACGTCTGGCTCAAATCCTTCATTGTTCATGTTATGAATAACATTTTGAGCCGCCTGTTCTACTTCTTTCCACGTAATTTCTTTTTCTCCTTCACTTTTTTCGTAATAGTCTGATGCGCGATTCATATAGATGAAAAAACAACCCATCTCATTGAATAGGTTGTTTATTATAATTGTTATGCGATTGTTACCTTTTCACAAAGATATACATCTTGGACAGCATTGATAATTTCCATTCCTTCGTTAAGTGGTTTTTGAAATGCTTTTCGACCAAGGATGAGTCCTGTTCCTCCTGCGCGTTTGTTAATGACTGCGGTTTCTACTGCGGCAGCAAGATCATTGTCTCCACTTGCTCCGCCGGAATTAATAAGTCCAATTCTTCCCATATAACAATTTGCTACTTGGTAACGACACAAATCAATAGGATGATCGCTGCAAAGATCGGTGTACATGCGTTCATCGTATTTTCCAAATTTATTTCCGTCTTGATTGAGTGCTTTGTATCCACCATTGTTGGTTGGTAACTTTTGTTTGATGATGTCGGCACCAAGAGTTACCCCAAGGTGATTTGCTTGACCCGTGAGATCTGCTGATTCGTGATAATCTTTCCCATCAATTTTGAATGCGTCATTTCGAAGATAACACCAAAGGATACAAAACATGCCTTTGCTATGTGCCTGTTCAAATGCTTGTGCTACTTCTTCCATTTGTCGTTTTGATTCTTCTGAACCAAAATATACGGTTGCTCCAATTCCTTTTGCCCCCATGTTGTATGCACGATCAACTGAACCAAACATGCGTTGATCGTAGGTGTTTGGATACCGAAGCAAATCATTGTGATTTATTTTGGCAATGAACGGAATGTTATCAGCGTATTTTTTACTTACCATTCCAAGCATACCAAGGGTACTCGCCACACCTGAACATCCTGCTTCGATAGCAAGCTTCACAATATGTTCTGGATCAAAATAGTCTGGATTTTTGGCAAAGCTAGCTCCAGCAGAGTGTTCAATTCCTTGATCAACAGGAAGGATGGATAGATATCCTGTTCCGGCGAGCCGTCCGGTGTTGTACAGTGTTTTAAGATTTTCTTGTACTTTTTCTGATCGATCAGAAATTCCAAATACGTCATCGACATGTGAGGGACTCGGTATATGTAACCGTTCTTTGTTAATTTTTGGTGAAGAAAAATTAAGAAGGTTTTCTGCTTTTTCTCCAAGGAGTGTTTGGATTTCTGAATAGTTCATATGTATAAAATTTTTATTTTTTACTGTTGATGATATGTTACTAACATTAATACTGTTCAATTTCTTTTCTATTTCCCGTAACTAGTGATGTTCTTTCATGCAATGATTTTGGTACTTTTTCTAACAAATTGATTTGTCCGTCAGTTGATGTACCTCCTGCTTGTTGCACAAGAAAACTGATAGGTTGGGCTTCGTATACCATACGAAGCTTTGGTTTGTACACGCCTTTTTCTTTTGTATCATTAGCAAAATACATGAAGACACCTCCCTGAATAAGGTTACGATGAATATCTGCGATAAGTGAACCGACATAGCGATCACTTGCTTCAATGTCATCTCGAAGATAGGCAATGAATGTATTATCACGTTCGGTATAATGCTTTGTGTATGTTTGATTGACACTATAATTTTTACAGGTGTCTGGAATAGTAATATATTCTCGGGAAAGAAAAAACTCTCCTGTCCCTTGATCGAGGGTAAATTCATGTACGCCGTTTCCAAAACTAAATACGAGCGTCGTGCTGGTGCTGTACATGATGTATCCAGCAATAACTTGTTCAGATCCTTTTCTCAAAAATTGTTGTTCATCTCCTGCTGGAAGCTCTTTCCTTTTCTTGTAGATGGAAAAAATGGTTCCAACGGCTATGTTTACATTAATGTTAGATACTCCGTCGAGAGGATCAAATGCGATGATGTATGACGCGTTTGGGTTCTCCTTTGACATGTCTACGACCGTTTCTTCCTCTTCCGATGCCATAGCGGCAAAATGACCGGTTTGTTGCAAGTAATTTTTGCACAAATCATTTGCAATAACATCGAGCTCTTTTACATCTTCTCCTTGTACGTTTGTGGTGTTGGTTGAGTGGGTTATGGTGGTGAGGCCAGCTTTGTTTGTTTGCTGTGAAATTATTTTTCCAATCACGGCAAGTTCACTCATCATGAGAACCAAATCCTTTTGTTCAGGATGCTCAGCGAGTTGATTCAATAAGTACTGTGTGAGCGTTGGGTTGTTCATATGCTTTATACCTTATTTCTTGTGTCTGTGAAATATACCATAGCAAAAAACGAGCTGCAACAGCTCGTTTTATTTTGTTATTCTTCTATTCTTGCTATCGCTTGCCCCCATAACTCGTCCATGCTTTGTTCAAAATCGATATCTTCTTCGTGATCTTTGTACCATTGTTCAAATGCCACGCGTAGTTCATCTTCATGTGCGGCATTTTCTAGAAGATCTTCTAGCAGTGCATATTTTTCTTGATGTGACATGGCAATTTCTTTTTCCATTTCTTCGAACATTTCTTGAATGTGTTCGAGTATTGCTCGTTTTGCTTGTTCAAAATATTCTTCGTGCATAGAACATCTATAATTTAATTGTTATTGAAAAATTAACAAGTCGAACTATAACAATATGTACCTGTGTTTGCAAATTTTTTTTTGTGGATAGTATTTTTTCATAGAAGACAAAACATAAAACACGTGACAAACTTTTCATGTATTTTGTTTTTTCTTTATAAATGACAACACCCAGAGATATTATCTGGGTGTGTAAAAAAATTGTAAAAAAAAAGAGCACAATATCTTGGCGGCGACCTACTTTTGCCTTGCGACTATCATCGGCGCTCGTGGACTTAACTGCTGTGTTCGGGAAGGGAACAGGTGTACCCCCACTGCAAGAACCACCAAGATGCTGTGCTCTTTTAATTGTATTTTTATTCAATCAAACAAATGTGTGTTTAGTTTTCATTGTGAGAACTACTCTATGTTTTCGTAGTACGCTCGACTGATTAGTACACCTCGGCTAAATGTGTTGCCACATGTACACCTGGTGCCTATCGACGTCCTAGTCTCGGACGAGTCTATAACGAATGTTAATCTTGGAAACGGCTTCGCACTTAGATGCTTTCAGCGCTTATCCGTGCTAAACGTAGCTACCCAGCGATGCCCTTGGCAGAACAACTGGTACACTAGAGGTTTATCCACCCCGGTCCTCTCGTACTAGGGGTGAGCTTCCTCAACATTCAACGATCACAGCAGATAGGAGACCGAACTGTCTCACGACGTTCTGAACCCAGCTCGCGTACCGCTTTAATAGGCGAACAGCCTAACCCTTGGGACCTTCTTCAGCCCCAGGATGCGATGAGCCGACATCGAGGTGCCAAACCGCGCCGTCGCTATGGACGCTTGGGCGCGATCAGCCTGTTATCCCCGGAGTAACTTTTATCCGTTGAGCTTCCGCCGTCCTATATCGTACGGTCGGATCACTAACTTCCACTTTCGTGACTGCGCGGGTGGTAGCCCTTGCAGTAAAGCTGACTTATGCGTTTGCACGTCCACTCCGATTTCCATCCGGAGCAAGTCAACCTTTGTAAACGCCTCCGTTACTTTTTGGGAGGCAACCGCCCCAGTTAAACTACCCATCAGACACTGTCTCCCATACCAGTTTCATGGTGCGGGATTAGGTACACTACAATACAAGGGTGGTATCTCACTGGTGCCCGAAGGCTCCCACCTATACTGAACATGTAGAGCAATATACCAATGTCAAACTGTAGTAAAGCTTCACGGGGTCTTTTCGTCTTGCTGCAATTATGTCGCATCTTCACGACAACTGAACTTTCGCCGAGTACATGGTCAAGACAGTTTCCACATCATTACGCCATTCGTGCGGGTCGGAACTCACCCGACAAGGAATTTCGCTACCTTAGGACCGTTATAGTTACGGCCGGCGTTCATCAGCGCTTCAGTTCAAAGCTTCGCCCGAAGGCTAACCTCTCCCCTTAACGTTCTGACACTGGCCAGGCGTCGCCCCCTATACTTCAGCTTGCGCTTTTGCAGGGAGCTGTGTTTTTGGTAAACAGTTGCGTGGAATCTTTCGCTGCGGCTCCAATTGCTTGGAGCAGGCCTTATTGCTAACTTACGGCCGCTGTTTTGCCGAGTTCCTTAACCATGTTTCTCTCGTGCGCCTTGGTCTTCTCGACCTATCCACCTGTGTCGGTTTACGGTACGATTTGATATAACCTAACGATTGTATGCTTTTCTGGGAACTTCTCTAACATGAATTGACGTCTGCCGAAGCTTTTTTCTTTCCCTTGCGGGACGCCTATAGCCAAAAAACGCTCATGCCGTTGAAATCCGGACATACAAACAAATTATACCAAGTGCAGGAATATTAACCTGCTCATCCATCGGTTACGCCTTTCGGCCTGGCCTTAGGGTCGACTAACCCAGGGACGATTCACGTGGCCCTGGAAACCTTGGATTTTCGGCGTGAAGGACTTTCACCTTCATTTTTGCTACTCGTGCCTGCATTCTCTCTTCCCATCACTCCACCGACCCTCGCAGGTCCGGCTTCAACGCAGATAGGAATGCTCCTCTACCAATATATTGTTCCGAAGAACAACATAGTCCGTAATTTCGGTATAGTACTTAGCCCCGGTACATTTTCCGCGCAAGGACTCTTGACCAGTGAGCTATTACGCTTTCTTTAAAGGATGGCTGCTTCTAAGCCAACCTCCTGGTTGTATATGAATCCCCACCACGTTTAACACTTAGTACTAATTTAGGGACCTTAATTGACGGTCTGGGCTGTTTCCCTTTTGACTACGAAGCTTAGCCCCCGCAGTCTGACTTGCATGTTTTTGACTGTTAGTATTCGGAGTTTGATAACGGTGAGTACGGCAAGCCGCCTCAATCATTTCCAGTGCTCTACCCCTAACAGGAACACATACAGCTAGCCCTAAAGCTATTTCGAGGAGAACCAGCTATTACTGAGTTCGATTAGAATTTCTCCGCTATCCACAGCTCATCCGCTCGTGTTGCACGGCGAGTCGGTTCGGTCCTCCAGAGCGTTTTACCGCTCCTTCAACCTGGCCATGGATAGATCACCCAGTTTCGGGTCATGTGTGTGCCACCATACGCCGGTTAAGACTCGGTTTCCCTATGCCTTCGAACCAGAGGCTCTTAAGCAAGCGACACACAGCATACTCGCAGGCTCATTCTTCAATAGGAACGCTGTCACCCTGAACGAATCTAGGGCTCCAACTTCTTGTAAGCACATGGTTTCAGAAACTATTTCATCGCCCTCACCGGGCTGCTTTTCACCTTTCCCTCATGGTACTGGTTCACTATCGATCACTAAGTATATTTAGCCTTATCGCATAGTCGCGACGGATTCCGACAAAATTTCACGTGTTCTGCCGTACTCAGGAATGTATTCATGATATATATAACATATTTTGTATACAGGGCTATCACCGTCTTTGGCGCTCCGTTCCAGGAGTCTTCTACTATACAAGATATACATATCACCCGGCCATTCAGGTTACCGGACAATACATCCTACAACACCATATCTGCAACGGCCTGTCCTTTAAGGCATGTTTCAAAATAATCCGAAGATCATCCATTAACACACCAACACAGTTATGGTTTAGGCTCTTCCGCATTCGTTCGCCACTACTAACGGAATCATAACTTCTCTCAACTACCTTATTTCTATCTTATCCGAAGATAATACAGAACTAAGGTAAGAAAAAAGAAGTCTTTTGTTATTTTCTTTTCCTCTGGCTACTGAGATGTTTCACTTCGCCAGGTCTTCTCCAACATACCTATGTATTCAGTATGTGGTGACACGACATTACTCGTGCCGGGTTTCCCCATTCGGACATCTCCGGGTCACAGGTTGCTTACCACCTCGCCGAAGCTTATCGCAGGTTGCCACGTCCTTCATCGATACTTAGTGTCTAGGCATCCACCATGTGCTTTTATAATGCGCACTACGAAAACATATAATAGTTCTCGTAATGTAAATTCATAGAATTTACATTAAAGTTTAATGTCTGCTAAACATTGATTTGTTTGTTGAATTGTAAGGTTCTTTCGTAATCTATCTCATTACTTTTTCCAATATGCTTAGAGAAAGGGATGATATAAATTTGAGGAAGTAAAAAGCCGCGTAAGCGGCTAGATATGTTGTGATATACCTAGCGGTGTTTTAGATCTCTGTGATTACTCGTTTGTAAGATAGGTGTGACATGATATTGTTGATAGATAATACATGTATCCGAGTAGCCAGAGGTCATAGCAATGCTAGGACGTGGTGCTTGTGCGTTTCCGCATCAAGGCTAGTAGTCAAAATTTTAGATGGTTGCTACTGTTTTTAGCAGCGAGATCATTCTATTATATGTGTGATAACTTGTCAAGTCTTTTAGCATGGGGATAAATAAATTCTATTTAAACGGCTGTACTAAGGGGAAAATCTATGCTAAAAATACATATATTTCCGGTACCCTGTAGCCTATAGTATGCACTCACTTTGCGGTCCCATGCTACCTATTACATGACCATTATGATTTCTTCTCACCTGATCAAAAACTCCCTCTACGAATTTCTTATATTCGGCCTGAAACAAGCACAATCTTGTGTGTTTGCTGGGTCTTTTTTTGTGCTTCTTTTTCTTTCCCACAAAATCATGATTCCTGGCTTACCCAGGTATGATTTTTTGTTTCTTGGGGCGGTATTGATTCAAATTATTTTGGTATTTACAAAGATCGAAACGATAGATGAAGTAAAAACGATTGCACTATTCCATGTGATTGGTTTACTGCTTGAACTGTTCAAAACTCATCCAGCTATTGGTTCATGGAGTTATCCGGAGTTTGGGTATCTCAAAATTGGAACCGTCCCATTGTATAGTGGATTTATGTATGCAGCAGTTGGGAGTTATATTGCACAAGCATGGCGACGATTTGATGTACACCTTGTCCACCCTCATCGATATTTTTTGAGTGGAATTTTATGCGTGGCTATTTATCTCAATTTTTTTACCCATCATTTTTGGTATGATATCCGATGGTTGTTGATGGGTATTACCATTATTCTTTTTTCAAAAACATCGGTAGAATTTACCCCACTACGAGAAATAAGAAAGATGCCTGTTGTGGTGTCGTTTGTGTTGATTGCCTTTTTTATTTGGATTGCAGAAAACATTTCTACCTTTTTTGGCGCATGGAAATATCCAGATCAACTGGTAACGTGGACAACCGTTTCTATCCATAAAATTGGTTCGTGGTCACTTTTAGTTATTATTAGTTTTATTTTAATTGCGCAGTTAAAACATTTAAAAGGTCTGAAAACAACATAACCACTGTCTTATGAATATAACCATTATTAGTGTCGGAAAATTTAAAGAATCTTATTGGCGTGAAGCGGCGGCTGAATATGAAAAACGTCTTGGCCCGTATATAAAATTAACGATACACGAACTCATTGAGGAATCATTTGGCAAAGATGACCCAGCAGAAATAACAAAAGCAAAAGAAGCAGAAAAGATTTTAAAACATATTCCTGATCGATCATTTGTTATTGCGCTTGATGAGCATGGTACCGAATTTTCTTCTGTTGGATTTTCGGAATTTTTGGATAAAAAAACTGCGGACGGGACGCATGTTGTGTTTGTGATTGGAGGACCTCGAGGATTACATGCAGCAATTCTTGAGCGAGCTGATGCAACGATTTCTTTTTCTCAACTTACCTTTCCCCATCAGATGATGCGTGTGTTTTTGCTGGAACAATTATATCGAGCAATTACCATTATGCATGGAAAATCTTATCATTACTAACTATCCGTGATGCCCTAAAAAAAACAGGAACATCGTTCCTGTTTTTTATTGCATGTGATTCAGAATAAATTGTTCAATACGTTGTGTTCCTTGATTGAATTCATCTACCCATTGCGTGTCGATATCTTGTGTTTCATTGTCTGCAATTATTCGTTGTTCTTTTCCTTCATCCCACGATATTTTTACTGACACTATATCTCCTCCCTTTTCTCCTGGATGAGTGGTAATAGCATCAAACGAATTGTTTTGAAGTTGCCTGTATACTTGTTCCAAATTACTCTGAGAAAATGTAAGTGTATGTTCTTCTTTTTCTTCTCTGCCATTATTTGTCCATTGCTGTGTGTAGTCTCCGCCTGTGCTTGTTATATTTGCAATATGATAAGTAATAACAGGAGGGCCTTTTCCTTTTCGTTCAGAGGATACTTTTGACCAAGTCATGGTGATGTCTGAAGGCATTGTTTCTGGTAAGGCATTGTACTGTTCTGGCTGTTCACTTGTATTT
>Ga0210011_1001215_pt1 | contig 24800 bp, 13 predicted proteins | sample CryGeymeta201502_FD_183972 | JGI IMG/M metagenome (GOLD analysis project Ga0210011, IMG submission 183972) | Groundwater microbial communities from Crystal Geyser aquifers in Utah, USA - Crystal Geyser metaG 2015-02 (SPAdes) (version 2) | ecosystem: Environmental > Aquatic > Deep subsurface >...
TAAATTTTTAATGAACAGAATCCTGCTAGTCAAGTCTTTAAAACTTGTGTAAAATAGAAAGGGTGTTGCCTGCTCGGACTTTTCGGAGTGGACTCAATAATGTTAAATAAATTTACTTAACTATCTTTTTGTAAATAAGTAAGATAATTATTTTACTCAAATTTGGGATTAGGATATTTTGTAAAGTTTATTAATTTTAAAAAGGTTCAATTTTGCAAAAAAAAATAAAAACAATAAGCTAAGCGCAACATATAGTTCTTATTTCATATACGTCATTTCGTTGTGCTGCGCCCCGCCCAGCATCTCAGTCTTAGAACTTAAGTTATTCAAAAGAACTAGCTTATGGCCTAAAAAATTTTGGACAGAGATAGCATTTCGGGGTTCTTCGAATCGTGTCGGGGTATGGGAAGACCTTTATTTTGCAAAAACCAGTGAAGTTGTGTTTATAAACGAAGTCCGAATTTGAGTATTTTAGAATAAAAAAGGTTGGGACTTATAATCTGATAAAAATTTAGGTAACTATTTATTGTAAGAGTAATAATTTTTATTTATACTAATGTTAACGATAACAAAAGCGCTTTTAGAGCGTTTATTTTTAATTAGGTAGGTAAATATGAAAATGATAGGTAAAACAGTTATTATGGTGCTGTTTGTTTTGAGTGTACAAGTAGAAGCAAGTTTCTCTCAATATCCAGTAATAAATGATATTGAAGGAAATGAGTATGAAGTGCTTAGTATTAATGGTCAATATTGGTTACGTCAAAATCTTAAAGTAACTAAATACCAAGATGGAACAGTAATTCCACAGTTTTTAACTGCTGATAATACAGCTTGGGCAGCATTATCAACCGGAGGGTGGGCTGTTTACAGAGATACGATGAGTTATGGAAACTCTTATGGCTACCTTTATAACTGGTTTGCAGTAGCAGATGCAAAAGGAATTTGTCCAATAGGCTGGAGAGTATCTTCAGATGATGATTTTAAAACATTAGAATTATTTGCTGGTATGCCGCCAGAGGATATTGATATTACTGGAGCATTAAGAGGAAATGATGAAAGTATTGGTTCTAAATTAAGAGGAACAAGTGTATTAGGAAATCCAAGTTGGACCGACAATGTAGTGAGTCAAACGAATACAGATGATTATGGATTTTCATGGTATGGTGGTGGTATGAAAGCTGCTACAGGAGTTTGGTACACCAATAACCTGTACAAAGAATACGGTGGTTTATGGACTACTTTAGAAAATAATGCAACAACGGCTTTCAGAAGATCTGTTAATGTTTTGGCAAACGCTTCATTTCCAACCAATTTTAATGCTTATGGTATAGCTAGAGCCACTTCAAACAAGAATGTTGGACATTGTGTGCGTTGTGTTGCCGATGCCATAGCCGAAATCGACAATTCAGCAGGGTTTCGCATGTTAAGCTCACCTGTTGAAACCACACTAGTAACACTTTTAGATCAATTATGGACACAAGGTGCAACGGGAGCCGACACAGAGAATGGAACTTCTAATGTGTGGACATGGTCGAATTTAACACAAAGTTGGGTCGAAGTTACCGATTTAACAGTAACTATTGGTGCAGGCACAGGTGTTTTGGTCTATGTATATAATGATGCTGATTTTGATGGTGAAGCCAATGATAAATCTAGAGCATTAGCTGTATCAGGCACATTAAATAGTAGTGATGTAAATCCAACATTAGCAACTGGTGCAAGTGATTTAACTTTAGTTGGAAATCCTTACAATAAAACATTAGACTTCGATAATTTTGCTAAAACAAATATGAGTGATGTCGTATATGTTTGGGATTCTTCAACATCAAATTGGAAAACCTATGGTGCTGATAAATTGGGTGGTTATGGAGATTTAACAGATGGATTGATTGCACCATTTCAGTCCTATTTTGTTCAAAATAGCGCCACATCACCGAGTTTAACCATAAGTTTAACAGATACTTCAGCTACAGCTGGAACTTTCTTAGGAAAGGTAGAGGCAAAATCAGATTTTATTCGACTGGAACTAAATGGAACTAATTTAACAAGTTCCACTTGGTTAGTATTTAATGAAGAAGGAACATTAAATTCTATTACAACTAAAGATGCCTATAAATTGAATTCGTATAACGCTACTTATGCTCAATTAGCTACTCATAAAGGACAGACACTATTAGATATTGCGCATTTTCCAATTACAAATGAAGCTTATTCAATTCCACTTTCAATTTCTGCAACAACAAGTGGCATGTTTGCATTAAACGTAACTAGGTTTCAAATTGCAGAAGGAATCACACTTATGTTTAATGATCATGCAAAAGGTATTTCGATTCCAGTTACAGAAAATTTTATATATCAAGTAGAATTGAATAAAGTTGCTAAACAAAAAAGCGAAAATCCTTTAAAAAACCCTTTAATTGCTTCGTCTGATTCTGAAATCAGGTATAGTATAACCGTAAAAACAGGAACGATTACTTCAAATGAACCTAATGTAGAATTGCCCGTTTCCGTTTATTTAGCGCAAAATTTCCCGAATCCATTTAATCCAAGTACTCAAATTCATTATTCAGTTTCTTCACAAACTCATGTTCGTTTGGCTGTTTTTGATATGCTAGGTCGGGAAGTGGCTATTTTGCTTGATGGTGAAAAACCAGCTGGTAATTACAGTGTGAATTTCGAAGCAAGTAATTTAACTTCAGGAATGTATATGTACAGACTTGAAGCAAACGGAACGGTGTTAACTAAAAAAATGACATTGATTAAATAAGAAAAGCCTATTCAGGCATCGGATTTATGCTAGGATTTATTCAAAATTGTATCCTATTTATTCTTTTAAAATTCCTTGCATGAGATAAAAAAACGCTGTTTATCCATTTTAACCCCAAAATTGTTGAATCATTATGAAAAAATTCTTTTTTTACTTCATCATTCTTAGTGTTGTTTTGCTTCTTAGTTCTCACGAATTAATAGCACAACCTCCAGGAATGCCTAACGCTCCTGATCAAGCACCGATTGATGGTGGTTTAAGTTTTCTTTTGCTAAGTGGTGGCGCTTATGCACTAAAAAAACTTACATCAAAAAAATAAGCTTTTATTAATCTTTAACTAGCAAATCAGATAAAATCTCCTGCATTAATCTTAAGCAATCAAAAACGCTTTTTTAACTGATAATAATAATTATCAATAAGATGAATTCGGGAAAAGAAAAAAGGTGAAGAATGGATGGCAAAGGCATTCAAAACCAATTAGAAATTAGTCATTGGTCGTTTTTCGTCAAAGGTTGCGTTTATACTCTATAAGTGTAATGAACCAAAAAACGATTAGAAGAACTTCGCAGAAAAATCTCGAGCGAATTATTCATCTTCACAAATATCCTAAATGATTTATAATCATATATTTATAGATTGTAAATTATGGTGAGATACCAATTTTATCAGGTTTGGCGAAGTATTCTGATTTCATCATCAACACTTTTATTGACTTAATATTTTTTTTCTTCAGATGTACAAAAAATATGTAAAAATTCTTGTCACGAACTCGGGTCCATATTATGATGTAATCTTGATTTCAACGAAATACAATTAGGTTTATTGATAGGTTTATGCTGTTAAAAGAGCCTTAAATAATTAACTCGTAAATATAATTCTAATGATTAGTTCATTTTCTTTAGTAAAGAGACATAGTTTTATAATAAGTGCTTCAATATGTTGGTTTTTTGTGTTAACATCATTTGTTCAAGCAACATCAACAGGTAATCCACCACGAAAACCAAACGTAATAATAATATTAACCGATGATCAAGGTTACGCAGATGTTGGGTTTCACAATAGTAGTGATATTCCCACTCCAAATATTGATAGAATAGCTATAAGTGGCGTAAGGTTTACTCAGGCTTATGTAACTCATCCAGTTTGTGGTCCAAGTAGAGCCGCAATTATCACAGGTCGATATCAAGATCGATTTGGTTCAAGTCGTAATCCTTTATATGCGCCTAAAGACTCAACAATGGGATTGCCATTTTCAGAGGAAACGATAGCTGAAGCCTTATCAAAAGCAGATTACAACAGTTCTTATATGGGTAAATGGCATCTTGGCGCACATGAATCTAATTATCCATTAAACCGTGGTTTTGATGAGTTTTTTGGATTTCTTACAGGCGGACATCAATATTATCCTGAGAATTGGACATTGCGAGATAAGTCGGAGGCGAGGGCGCAATGGGATGGTTATTTAACGCGTATAATGCAAAATAATGGTCGAGTTAACGAAGAAGAATATATTACTGACGCACTTTCAAGAAAAGCAGTTGAGTTTGTTGATCATCAACATTCAGAAAAACCATTTTTATTATTCCTAGCCTACAATGCACCTCATACTCCAATTCAAGCAACTGATAAATATTTGAGTAGATTCCCAACGATTAAAGATACTACACGAAAAATTTATGCAACAATGATGAGTGCGGTTGATGATGGTGTTGGAGCTATTTTAGACAAATTAGAGGAAAAAGATTTTTTTGAAAATACAATTGTAATTTTTTTAACAGATAATGGTGGGGCAATAAACGATAATGGATCTAAAAATTTTCCACTTCGTGGCGCAAAAGGTAGTTTCTTTGAAGGTGGAATTCGTGTTCCATTTGCAATGTCTTGGCCAGATGTTTTACAAGCAGGTGTAAGTTTTGACAAGCCAATAAGTTCAATGGATATTATGGCTACAGCTGTAGCAGAAGCTGGTGTTTCCACTAAAAATACGTTAGATGGAGTGAATCTGATCCCATTTTTAACAGGTGAAAACCAAGGTTTACCACACGAAACCTTATTTTGGCGAAATTATGACAATGGAATTACAGTTATTCGACATGGTGATTTAAAGCTCATTGAAGAACCTAATAAGCGATTAGTTTTTGATATTGAAGCAAATTTAAGCGAGCACGCATCTAGCTTAATTACCTACAATGAAAAAGATCATGCTCATTTAATGGAATTATTGACAGATTGGAAATCAGAACTCGTACCTCCACGTTATTTAGGTTTACTTCAAGAAGCTGAGTATAACTCATTGCATTCGGATCGCTTCGTAATGGTGAATCCTTATGAATCGGATGTCTTAGCCGTTGAAACACCTAAAGATTACGAATTAATTTGGTCGCAAGAGTTTACTACAGATGGTGTACTTGATAAATCTGTTTGGAATTTTGAAAAAGGTTTTGTTCGAAACGAAGAATTACAATGGTATCAACCAGAAAATGTAGTGGTACAAGATGGCGTATTGAAATTTATTGCTCGTAGAGAAGTTGTTCAAAATCCAAATTATAATCCAAATAGTTCTGATTGGAGACTAAACAGAAAACAAGCTAATTATACATCGGCAAGTATAACAACACAGGATAAGTTTTCATTCAAGTATGGAATACTTGAAGTTCGCGCTCGAATTGATACAAGTAAAGGGTCTTGGCCTGCAATTTGGACTTTAGGAATTGATCGAAAATGGTCAGATAAAGGTGAAATTGATGTAATGGAATTTTATAGAAGAAATAATGTTCCAACAATAATGGCAAATGCAGCTTGGATAGAAGATGGAAAGGTGAAATGGGATGCAAGCCCAACACCCTTATCTAGTTTATTGAAAAATATGCCAGATTGGCCAGAACGATTTCATGTTTGGAAGATGGTTTGGGACGAAGATAGCATTGACATTTATTTAGACGATCAGTTACTTAATTCAATTACAGTAGTAGGGGCTTCGTATTCCGATGGATTTAATCCATTCCGACAATCACATTTTATTTTATTAAATTTAGCTTTGGGCTCAAATGGTGGGAATCCCGACAATACCACATTTCCACTTCATTACGAAGTTGATTATGTGAGAGTATTTCAAAAAAAAGTCCATAATTAATCTACCTTTTGACGGAAAAACAATCTACGATTCAGAAGGAAACTTTTATGGAACAGTGACTAAGGGTACGCAGTGGTGGTTGACAGAAAATGTGCAATCAACTCAATTTTCGAACGGTGATAAAATAAATCAAATCGGTTCTGATGAATCAAGTAATGAACATTGGGCAAGTACAACACAAGCAGCAAGAAGTGTATTTCCAGAAGGTTCAGAAAATGCGAAAACGTTCGGCTATCTGTATAATTTCTACACAGTAGAAGATCAAAGGAACATTTGTCGAGAAGGCTGGCGAGTTCCGTCAGAAGATGACTGGAAAACCTTAGAACATAATGCAGGAATGCCAGAAGATGAATTAGATTGAAATGATTGGGGCGGAGCTGACCAAAATGTTGCAGGAAATCTAAAATCGAAACGAGCAGATATTTGGGATTTGCCGAATAAAGGAGCAACAGATCCGTTAGGATTTAACATGATTTCTGGATGTTTGCGGTATGCTTATGGATGTTTAGAATCGGATGCATCCTTAAAAAGAATTGGAAGTTTATGGTCATCTGAGGCTTCTGGTGAAAATGCCAACCACCGTCTAGTCCGATTTGATAGAAAAGATGTTAGAAGAAATACCGTACCCTAAGGTACAGGTCTTTGCATTCGATGTGTAACAGATATAAGCTTAGATATTGAAAAAAATATACTGTATTCCAATGAGTTGGAGCTAGAACAAAATTATCCAAATCCATTTAATCCGATAACAGAAGTTAGTTTTACACTACCGAAATCATCTTTAATACGTATTAGTATCTATGATCTATTTGGCAGAGAACTAGCTTTGGTTTTAAATGAATGGAGAACTACTCGAATATATTCGGTCACATTTGATGCATCTAAATTATCAAGTGGAGTGTATTTATATCCGTTACAAGCAGAAGGGATTCGTATTTCAAAAAGAATGACGGTAATTAAGTGAAAAGGTGTCTTGTTATCTGAATATGGGATGAGAATTGAGTCATTATGTTAGTATCATGTTAGCTACCAAAAAGTAAAAACTAATGAGAGCTTCATTGCTCCTTTTAGCTACCGAAAGGAATCTCATATTTAGCTCAAAAATCGGCAAAAATAGCCATCACAGTACGGCAAGCGTTCGGTATTTCTGAGAAGTTTTGAAATAATTAGAATCACTTTTCGCATCGCTATAATTTGAAAGTTAAAGTATTCTAGAAAGCAGAGCCGATAATTATTTAAAGCAGCTTTATAGCTTGGCTGACTCAGGTTAATAACCTGAGTTCGGGTTAAAGGTTGAGTAGAATAAATTAAATCAAAACTCATAATAAATAAGGTAGTATGTACTATAGCTTCGCAGTGTAACCGAAGTCAACGAAAAACGATTTGAAAAACCCTGAAAAGCTATCTCGAATTTAATCTTCAATCCAAAATTAAACAGAGATTTAGGGTCAAGCCAAGAATGGCAGATTTAATTCTTACCTTTTTTTATATTATTATCTTACCCAGAACTCAGGTTAATAGCTAGAATTCTAGTTTAGGATTGCTTAAATCTAGACTTGGCTTAAGAATTGAGTGATTTTTAAATAAGAATCATTCCCCTTTTTTGGTGAGCGAAATTTATACAATAAACTAAAAAATGAACCTTTGAGCGTACTCCGAAAAGTTGTATTTAGCAAACTATTTGTCAAATTCGTAGTATTTGGAAGGGAGCAAACCGAACGAATCGACTTCTTGGAGTGGACTCAACTGTAAATTGTATTTTATTTTGGACTTAAACGTCTAATAGCTTGGTTTTTAATTAGATCAACATGAATATCGAATGTTACTTTTTGCCACGGCTTAGATTCGTTCCACCAAGGTTTTACCGTACTTTTTTCCCATTGCTCAAGAGCAGATTTCATTTTATGTGCTTGCTCGGAATCTTCAGATATCAAATTTTTAGTTTCGTAGGGATCTTTGGATAAATCATAGAGTGCATAACCGAAATCATCGAGCCGAATTAATTTCCAATTAGCGTCTCTAACTGCTGCTGCAAGTTCTTTGCGAAAGAAAAGTTGTTCATGAGGATTTCCTGTTTTAGTTTTCTCTAAATAGGGTAACAAATTTACTCCATTAAGAGGTAAATCAGCTGGTTTTTCAATTCCAGCCGCGGCTAAAAAAGTTGGAAATAAATCAAGAGATGAACTTAATCCATCAAATTTTTTCTCACTATTCATTTTATTTCCCCAATGAACAAAAAATGGAACACGGTGACCACCTTCAAACTTATTCCCTTTGAAACCTTTAAAAGGAAGGTTGTTTGAATTATTTACTGGTGAACCGCCGTTATCGCTCAAAAAAACGATTAGAGTATTATCTAATTTATTAAGCTCTTTAAGTTTTTGAACAACTTTTCCGACTGCACGATCCATTGCCCAAACCATAGCTGCGTAAACTTGTCTTTCAGATTTCGGGAATAGGGCTTTATCCTCTTCTAAAGCATGTAAAGGAGCATGAGGCGCACTAAAAGAAAGATATAGAAAGAAGGGTTTATCGCCCGAACGTTCAATAAAAGCGTTTGCCGTATCGGCTTGAGTGTCCGTAAAATAATTTCCTGTAAAAGGAGTGTACGTTCTGTTTGTGTACACAGCCATGTGATGACCTTCAGGATAATTTTCTGCAAAATAACTACGATGCCCACCTAAATAACCCCAAAAATGATCAAAACCTCTGCTATTAGGTTGGTAAGAATAGGTTTCTCCCAAATGCCATTTCCCAATAATTGAAGTTGTATATCCATTAGCTCTCAGCATATCGGCAATGGTAACTTGAGTTGTATCGGTTCCCAAATGATGGGGTGGAATATTTGCTTCATGTCCGAAAAACTGCTGATATCTTCCAGTCAAAATTCCAGCTCTAGAAGGACTACAAACCGTTGCTGAAACATGAGCATCAGAAAAAATGGTACCATTAGATGCAAGGGCATCTAGATTAGGAGTCTTAATTAAGGTAGAACCTTGAAAACCAGTATCATTATTACCCAAATCATCGGCCAAAATTAAGATGATGTTTGGTTTATCGCTAGTTAAATCAGGCTTAGTTGAACACCCGATTACAAGTCGAAAACAAACAATAATCGAAGAAAATGCCAGAAGAAAACGTGAAGACATAGTTTTGAAATTTATAGGTGCATTGGGAAAAGGGTGAGAACAATCAAATTAAATAAACTCGAGCTCAAAAAATATCGAGTTTTACATACGGAATAGGTTCTCTGATATCGATAACATTTTATTAATAAATTCTGACAACTGCAAGAGGTTTAACCTTTACTTTAGATTGATGTGAATAGTTCAATAAGCACTTAAGTACAATAAATATTAAATATGAAAGATTTTGTTTTAATTTGGAATTTATTTTTTTTGTTGATATCGTTAACATATTCATAGTTGCGCAAATCTTCCAAAATCCTATTAATAACTAATTGAGAGTAAAATGTCGTCAACAACTTTTTTATCAGCAAAAAACACGCAAAAAAAAAAGAGAAAATTCTCGGAAACAATAAATGGAAAAGAAGTAAAAGTTTTCACGTTGCAAAATGAAAATAACATAACCGTTGAATTAACTAATTACGGAGCAAGAATTATCAGTTTTGTTGTGCCCGATGAGAATGGAACTTTAGCAGATGTAGTGTTAGGATTTGATAATTTGCAGGATTATCTGTGTTCAGACGAACTATTTTATGGAGCAACAATAGGCCGTTATGCAAATAGAATAGCAAATGGAAGTTTTACTCTTGATGGAAAAAAAATTCAATTAGAAAAAAATAACGCTCTAAATCATTTACATGGCGGTTCTGAGGGGTTTCACAATGTAGTTTGGGATTCAACGGAAGTTTCAGCGAATCAAGTCTTTTTTAAGCATGTTTCAGAAAATGGTGAAGGCGGTTATCCAGGAAAAGTAGAGGTTGAAGTTTGTTATAGCTTAACCAATAATGGTGAACTTCGAATTGAATATGAAGCTGTTTCAGATGAGCGTACCGTACTTAATTTAACGAATCATGCCTATTTTAATCTGTCCGGTGCAGGCAGTGGAAGTGTTGGAAAGCATATAGTTTATATAAATGCTGATTTCTATACCCCAATAAATAAGCATTCAGTTCCAACTGGTGAATTACGCCCTGTTTACGGAAGTCCGTTTAATTTTAGGGTTGAAAAAGAAATAAGAAAAGATTGGAATGATAACAATCAGCAAATAAAATTAGCTGGAGGTTTCGATCATAACTTTGTTATTTTTAAAAGTAAGTTAAATGCTCTAACATTGGCAGCTTGTGTAAAAGACCCTAAAACAGGTAGGGTTTTGGAAGTGGAAACAACGGAACCTGGTATTCAATTTTATACAGCAAATGCATTGAGTGGTAAAGATATTGGCCGTGAAGGAGTGCCTTACAACTCACAAACAGCTTTTTGTTTAGAAACACAGCATTTTCCTGATTCCCCGAATAAACCACATTTTCCAACTACAATTCTTGAACCAAACACAAAGTTCAAAAGCACAACTATTTATAGATTTGTTCAAAAATAAACGATGAGTGTTAAGTTTACTGATTGGTGAATATGCACGATTTGTAAGATCATAAAAGAAAAAAACGTATTAAAATGGACTTATTGATAAGATTACTCCGAAAAGTAGTTTTCTGCAAAAATTATCGGCTATTTCAATCTAGTTGAATTGCTGAAAACGGGAAAGACATACTTTATGGAGTGGACTCATCGTTTAATTTTGAAAAAATAATTTGACTATTAGTTTCATTTTTGTATTTTAATTGTTAACGATAACATTGCTTTCTAAGATTGAAAAAGCGCTTGCAGGAAACTAGTATTCTAAAAGTAATATGTTCAAATCTTGCACAAACTAACTCAGCAAAAAAATAGAATGAACCATCGAGTGAATAGTTTATGAAAAACCTCCAATTAAAATTATTGTTGTGCTTAACTGTAGTTTCAATGATTGTTAATTATTCAACAATTAATGCTCAAGATCTTCTTGAATGGGATAATCCATCTGTGCTTCAGCTTAATCGGGAAGAGCCACATACTACTATGATGGTTTACCCAAATAAAGAACAAGCGAAACAATTTGATCGTGAAAAGTCTGATTATTTTCAACTTTTAAATGGCGATTGGAAATTTCATTTTTCTAAGAATCCAGCAGAGCGACCAAAAGATTTTTATAGGTCAACGTTTGATGTAGGAACTTGGGATACAATTAGAGTTCCATCAAATTGGGAGGCAGAAGGTTACGGAATTCCAATTTATACTAATATTCGTTATCCATTCGAAATTAAAGATCGAAGAGCACCAAAAGAAAATAACCCTGTTGGTTCGTATCGTACTACCTTCGAAATAAAAGATACTTTTGATGGGAAACAAATTTTTCTTGGTTTTGATGGTGTTTCTTCGGCTTTTTATGTGTGGATTAATGGTGAAAAAGTAGCTTATAGTCAAGGAGGACGAACATTAGCCGAGTTTGATATTACAACTTATCTTCGCAAGGGAAAAAACGAGCTTGCTGTTGAGGTGTATAAATGGAGTGATGCTTCTTATTTAGAAGATCAGGATTTTTGGCGAGTAGCAGGAATTTTTAGAGATGTGTATTTATGGGCAAGTCCAAGCGTTCAAGTTCGTGATTATCTTGTTACTTCGAGTTTAGATATTTCATATAAAACGGGTTTATTTGACTTTTCAGGGGAGATAGCACTTTTGGGTGGTCAGCAAAATGAAGAAGTTGAGATTAACTTAGAAATAGTTGATGATAATGGAAAGCGTGTTTTATCAAGTATAGAAAAAATAAAAGCTTCTGGCAAAAGTACCACCTTCAGTTTTAAGCAGAAAAAAATATCGAAGGTTCAAAAATGGACTGCTGAAACTCCGTACTTGTATGATTTATTTATCACAATAAAAGTTGCAAATAAACTAGTTGCAGTAATTCCTCAGAAAGTTGGTTTCCGCAGAGTTGAAATCAAAAACGGACGCATACTAGTAAATGGAGTCGCAATTCGTCTTAGAGGGGTTAATCGACATGAACATAGTAGCAAAACTGCTCAACATGTTTCAAAAGAAGAAATGATGAATGATGTTATTTTGATGAAACAGAATAATGTAAATGCAGTGAGAACCTCACATTATCCCAACGATCCTTATTGGTATGATTTAATGGATAAATATGGTTTTTATATACTCAATGAAGGAAATATTGAAACACACGAGTACGGAACAACTACCAAAAATGAATTAGCAAATGATCCCACTTGGGAAATAAATCATATTGATCGGGTAAAAAGAATGATTTTCAGAGATCGCAATCATCCTTCTGTAATTATTTGGTCTTTAGGAAATGAGTCAGGTGATGGACCGAACATGAAAGCGGTTTACGATTATGTAAAGAAAACAGATCCAAGTCGTCCTTATCATTATGAAGGAAGTACCATGGATGGTGGATTTTTTAACGCTGATATAGGATCATTTATGTACGCAGTACCAGAAAGAGTTCTAAAATTCATCAAAAATAAACCGACAGTTCCACTTATTTTATGTGAATACACTCATGCCATGGGAAATAGCAATGGAAATTTAGCAGCATATTGGGATTTAATCTATGCTGATAATAATTTTCAAGGAGTATTTGTTTGGGATTGGATGGACCAAGGATTGGTACAGTCGGTGCCAGAGAGCTTTAAAGCAAGTTCAGGAAGAGATGAATTTATTGCTTATGGTGGTTATTTCGAAGATCCTTATGGCATTCAGCATGATGGAAATTTCAATATGAACGGAGTTCTAGCAGCAGATATGAAGCCACATCCAGGATTAAAAGCGCTGAAATATTATCATCAATATGTAAAAATTGAGCCATCAAATTTGGCAAAAGGACGGATAAAAGTTACCAATCGCTATGATTTTATAAACCTTGAAGATCAACTTGAAGCTAAATGGGAATTACTAGAAAATGGAAAAATGGTTGACCAAGGAATGATTTCAAAATTATCAATTAAAACCAATCAAACGCGTGAAATTTCAATTCCATATACCAAATATGAGTTTAAGAAAAACAAAGAGTACCATGTGAATATTTTATTTGGAACAAATAAAACTACATATTTTGCACCAAAAGGTTATGAATTAGCTTGGGAGCAATTTGAGTTACCACAAAGTGAAATTACCTCACTATCAATTCCAAATGAATCTGAATTCTTAAAGGCAAGTTTTAACGCAAATCATTTTACCGTAGCAGGAAACGAATTTCATGTCGTTTTTGATGCCGTTTTTGGAAGAATGGAATCGTATTCAATCGGGAATGAACAAGTTATTTTAGCAGGTCCAGAATTAGATTTTTGGAGAGCTGTAACAGACAATGATCGTGGAGGTTTGAGGTCAGGGAAACATATAAATATGATGATTTGGCGTGGTGCTCATCATGGAATTGTTCGAGGAATGGAAGTAAATGGAAAAAAAATAAACCCCAATACCTTTAATCGAGAGTTGCCAATGGAACACGTTCAATTAACATTTGAATTTGAACTCCCAGCGGTTGAGGCAAAAGCAACATTCACTTATGAGATATATCAAGATGGTAAAATTGATGTTAAGGTTGAATATAATCCAAGTGAAAACAAAAAAATCTATGATTTAATTCCACGTTTTGGGAATCGCCTTGAATTAGCACCAGGTTTTGAAAAAATGGAATGGTTTGGTAGAGGTCCAGAAGAAACATATGTGGATCGAAATTTGGAAAGAATAAGAGTTTATTCTTCAATGGTTTCAAAAGAATGGGTTGAGTATTCAAAACCTCAAGAAAATGGAAATAAAGTGGAAGTAAGATGGATTACTTTCACCAATGAAAATGGATTAGGAATACGCTTTCATGGTGATTCTCTAATCAGTACTTCTGCAAGTCATTACAATCGTGATGATATGGAACGTAGCCGTTACAGCTGGCAGATGGAAAGCCGTAAATCGATATTTGTGAATATTGATTATAAACAAATGGGAGTTGGTGGAATAAATAGTTGGAGTCCAAGGGCTTTACCTGAACCTGGATTCAGAGTTAGGAATGAGCCAATGAGTTATAGCTACAGAATAGAACCAATTCTAGGCAAATAAATAGAAAAAAGAGCCACATTTAAGTGTAAAAATTGAACATGAACATAAAAGAAAATCTAAAAACTAAACCTATTAGTTTAGTAGCAACTATTAGTTGGTCATTGCTACTATTCTCAGTTATTCTAAGTATTGGCTGTGTAAGTAAGACCTCAAAAGAAAGAAATTTAAAAAAGCCAAACGTAATAATAATCTACGCAGATGATTTAGGATATGGTGATATTGGCGCATACGGAGCAGATTTAATTCCAACACCAAATATCGATAAAATGGCTCAAACAGGTTTTATGATGACCGCATCGTACGCCACTGCTGCTACATGCACGCCAAGTCGGTATTCTCTGTTAACTGGTGAATATGCATTCAGAAATAAACGCGCACAAATATTAGATGGTGATGCACCTTTACTTATAGACCCTGATCGATTAACATTGCCAGATTTATTTCGACAAGCAGGCTATAAAACCTCAATAATAGGTAAATGGCATTTAGGTTTAGGTGATGGAACAATAGATTGGAATGGTGAAGTTAAACCAGGACCGCTAGAACTTGGTTTTGATGAATCATATATCGTTCCGACCACAATTGACAGAGTTCCAACAGTGTATTTAAACGGACATGTAGTAGATGGATTAGACCCAGTAAATGATCCGTTAGAACTCAGTTACAAGGAAAATATTAAAGGTGAACCAACTGGAATATCTAATCCAGAAATGCTTCGTTACCCAGCAGACAAGCAACATTCGGGTTCTATTCATGATGGAATTAGTAGAATTGGTTGGCAAAAAGGTGGAAAAGCCGCCATGTGGGACGATGATACCATGACCGACAAGATGGTCGATTTAGGCAGAGATTTCATCCGAAAAAATAAAAACAATTCGTTCTTCTTGTTTTTCCCTATGCATCATGCTCATGTTCCACGATCACCCAATCCAAGATTTATAGGGAAATCAAAAACAGGTTTAAGAGGCGATCATATAGTTGAACTTGATTGGGTTGTTGAGCAAATTTTTGCAGTTTTAGATGAACAAGGTTTACGTGAAAACACCTTAGTAATTTTCTCAAGTGATAATGGACCGATTTATGATGATGGTTATAAAGACGGAGCTATTACCGATGCTAATGGGCATAAAGCAAACGGCCCTTTCCGTGGGGGCAAATACACTTCTTATGAAGGTGGAACACGTTTACCATTTATTGTAAATTGGCCTGGAGTTGTGCCAAATGGTAAAAAATCGAATGCTTTGTTTAGTCATATTGATTTAATGGCTTCTCTAGCGACCTTAATTGGAGTTGCAATTCCTGATGATAAAGAATTAGATAGTGTTGATAATCTAGAAACCATGTTAGGACAAAAAGAAAAAAGTAGACCGTATGTTTTACAACAAGGAGCAGGGGAAGACTATTATGGATTAAGAATGGAAGACTGGAAACTTATACCAGCAACCAATCCTCCACCTTTTGCTGTGATGAAACATAATACACGCAAAAATCCAATTACAACGCCAATGCCTGAAAAACACACTAACTATTTATTTAATCTGGTAGAAGATCCAAGCGAAAAAACGAATCTAGCAGAAAAATATCCTGAAAAAGTGAAAGAGCTTACTGATTTACTTGAAAGAATTAAAGCAAGTAATGATAAAAATATCATGCAAGGTATGAGTACTAAATAAGCAGAGTTTTGTAAAAGAAATAATGATTAAATAAGATTATAGAAACCTAAAGTACTCAACCAACCAACTATTGAAAAATAGTTCAAATACTACATAGTGGCAGATAATTGACCTTGTCTGCCATTTTTTTGAAAAAAAATATGAATTTAACCTAAATCTGAAATAGATCACTAGTCGTAAAATGAGTTGAATGTATAGTTGGTACAAATAAACAAGAATGATTATCTACCCTAATTAATAATAATTGAAGTAGAAAAAATAGGCTACAGACTAACATTGAAATGCAGTATTCAATAAACTAAGTAATGATTTATTCTTACATGATGGGCAAGAATAAAACTTAAAAAGTGACTACTTCGTTTAAATTAGATAAAATTAGATTTAATCTCTAAGAGCTAAACCAAAAAGTTTCATTCATCAAAATATGTAGCGAATTCGAAATATTTAGAAGTGTGTAAAGTGAAAAATCGACTATTAAGATTGGATTTAGTAGTTTTATGGTAACAATTTAAAATAAACTGAAAATATAGTTATTGATTTATAAGAAAATGGGTTCATTTTAATCTACAAGAGACTAATTGGGGAACAAATTAGTTGTTATAACAGGCGATTTAATTCTTATAATTAGAAAGTACTAGATTTAAAAAAATGACAAACAGATTTAAAACTTCATAAAATAGAAAAAAAAGTAGTATCAGAACTTTAGCATTTCGATTTGTATCAGACAAAAAAATGCAGAAAATACATAATCAAACATGTTATTTATTTTACGTTTTCTACATTAAATAATTTAATAAAAATTACTTAAAACTCTTATAATATTTACCTAAAGTTGTTAATTCGCCAGCTTCGTTATATAAAGCTGAAGAAGTTAGCGGGCCATAACTTATAGAGGAATTAAACCAAGCATAACGATAGATATAATCAAGCTCATCAAGTTTTGGAAGCACCTCGCGTAAAAATGCCAAAACTTGATCAGGAGAATATCTATTCTCCGCAGGCGTTTTGGCATTCCAATCAGCGACACCAAATTCTGTAATCCAAATTGGAAGATTGTAAAGATTATGAATGGTTTCAAGATGCTGTAAGAATTGTGTGGAGTTAGGTGCTTTATACCAATGAATTCCAATATACTCTACTCTATAGCCGAGTTCTTTGGCTTTTGCCATAAAGTCTTTAAGCCATTGGCCATCACCATGCACAGGAGCTGGACTAACCAAAGGAACTCTGGCTTTCATCAATTTTGGCCATAATTCAATTGCCTTATCAACCGTCATATTAGCTTGATCAACTCCATCGGGTTCATTAAACCCAAGAAGAAATTTCACATTTTTCCGTTCAGCCCAAGAATTTACTTTATCAATATTAGCATCAGTAGCGCCCCCGCCACCCCAAATCATGGGAACGAATTCGGCTTCTTCGGGATGTGGATTTGGTAATTCAAGCCCCCAGCTATAATGCCAACTTGCTTCGAGTTCAACTAGTTTTGTAGCCCATTTATTATCCGTTTTTACTGTAATTCCAAATCCTTTTTTTGGGTTGAGCTTAGGGAGTTCATCAATTGGATCATCATCTTCTTTCTCATTGGTTGGATTTGATGGTGAACAGCTTATTACTAGAAGTAATAAAAGTAAAAGTAGGTTGTATAATTTGGTGTTCAGCATAATGAATTAAATTAGATTAATTGGAATTGTAGCATAAGAAGTGGATTGGGTTCCATTGTTGCTAAATTTTTAAGAAACAGCAATTAGAATTTGAATTTACCATAACATTCATTCTAAGATTAATCTGAAATAAACCTTAAGTACAGTTTTTCTTTTTTGAATCGAGCGAATCTGTAATGAAATGATAACGATAACATTAATAGTAATAAAATCTATTGAGATTCGCCAATACTTAAAGGATAAAATTTGAGAATAGTATCCAAATATGGGAAAATAGCTTGAGATTACGATTACATGAGTCACTGAATGATCAAAAAAGCGTTTTCTTATGTTCATTTAGGTAGCAAACATAAATTTAAATAAATGAAGATAAAGTGAAAAAAAAGTTGACAATCGGTGTAAATTGGAATACATTAAAAGTATATGTTACCGATAACATGATTTTGGTAGCGCTTTTTAAACACTTAAAACGCTACTTAATTTAATAAATCGTGTGCTGATATATTTCTAAAAGGTTTAGGTTAAAAACTGATACTCTAAAAGAGAATTTGGTTCGGCTCATATATTTACTAATAATTCTAATTGAAACCACATAGTTTAAAAAAGCAAATGTGGTTTAGAAAAAACTTAAATACTGAATTCATGCTGCATAAATTGAAATCTTCAACATTATTACGCATAGTGCTACTTGTATTGGTAGTCATGTGCTGTCCAACCAGCATGTCAGCGTCTAATTCTGGGGTAAGCACATCGAATACGCCGGAATCAGGGTCAGACACTCAGGTTTCTAAGCAAGTAAAACGCGTAACTGGTTTAGTCATAGATGGAATCGATGGCTTACCATTAATAGGTGCCAACATCATAGTTAAAGGGACATTTGTCGGAACTGTATCAGATATAAATGGAAAGTTCACGTTAAATGTGCCAGAAAAAAAAGACACTCTCATCATTTCATTCCTTGGTTATAATACTTTAGAAGTTGGAATTGATGGTAAAGATTACATTAAAGCGACGTTAAACCCTCGCCAAATTGTGGGTGAAGACGTGGTTGTAATTGGATATGGCACAACTACTAAGAAAAACTTAACTGGCTCAGTCTCTCAAGTAACTTCTGAAAAATTAACACAAGTAACAGTATCTAACCCTACCGATTTACTTGCTGGTCGAGTACCTGGTCTTATCACCAAAAGCAATACGGGTTTACCTGGTCAAGGTGGTTCAAGCTTAAGAATTCGTGGTTATTCAGATCCATTAATATTAGTTGATGGAATTCAGATGGATTTTAGTAGCATTGACCCAAACGATATAGCTAGTATTAGTGTATTAAAAGATGCTTCTGCCGCAATTTATGGTGCTCGTGCTGGTAATGGGGTAATATTAGTTACCACAAAACGAGGCGAATCAGGAAATGCAAGAATTAAAATCAGATCTGATGTTAGTTATCAAGCTCCAACACAGTTAATTACACCTGTAAATGCGGCGCAATTTGCTGAAATGTGGAGAGAGGGTCAGATTAATTCTGGGGTGAATGAAACTTTTACCCTTGATGAAATAAGAAAATACCAAATTGATACAGCAGGGTATCATTCCTATAATTGGTATGATGCAGCATTTCGTGAATGGGCACCAATGCAATCGTTTAACGCAAGTGTTTCAGGTGGAAGTAAAGATATTTCCTATTTCTTGTCTGTCGGTCAATTGAATCAAGAAAGTGCTTTTAAATCTGGCGATTATAATTATTCGCGATATAATATTCGTTCAAATTTAGATGCAAAAGTAAATAAATATCTTGGTGCGTATGTAAATCTTTCGGTTCGCACAGAAAATACAGACAGAACAACTGCGAATCTTGATGATGTCTTTGGAGGGCTGATGCGAGCTCAACCGCGTTACAATCCAATTAATCCTGATGGTTCACCAAGTTATGCTGGTTTTGGTGGAGTTTCTCCTGCTGCATTATCAAATAGTAAGTATTCTGGAATAACAGAAGAAAATCAAGACAGAATTGAAGGTGCTATTGGTTCTAAATTAACAGTTCCATCAATTGAAGGTATGGAAGCCGAAGCGAGATTGAATTTTAGATACACAGGTAGCTCAAGTTGGATTTCAAGTAAACAATTCGAAGTTTTTGAGTACATCCCAGAAATTGATGATTATGTTGTTAGAGGCGCAAATGGATTGAACCGCGTAAGCCGTAATGAATATCAAGATAGATGGTTAAACCCTACTGTATCGTTACGTTACGATCGTGCTTTTGAGAATCATAGAATATCGGGTTTGGCTTTAGCTGAGTATATCACTTCTGAAAGAAAAGGATTTTCTGCTTCTCGGTTAAATCCAATATCACCTGATCTTCCGTATTTATTTGCATCAGATGCAGAAGCTATCGACAATAATGATTCTTGGACAGAAAGCGCTCGTATGAGTTATGTTGGTCGTGCACAATATAGTTATCAAAATAGATATCGCTTAGAAGCAACACTTCGAGCCGATGCAACACATAAGTTCTCTCCCGATTCACGTTGGGGATATTTCCCAAGTATTTCAGGTTCGTGGTCAATTAACAATGAGCCCTTCTTTAAAGTTGATGCCATTGATGAATTAAGATTGAGAGTTTCTTATAGTAAAACGGGTCAAGATGATGGAGTTGCAGCTTTCCGTTACATGAGTGAGTATTTTATTCGTGATGATTATTTCATGTTTGGTGATGTTATTCAGCGAATTATTCGTGAGCAAGGCTTGCCAAATCCAAATGTTACATGGCTAGAAATGACCAGTTATAATATTGGTTTAAATGTGGGCTTATTTAATGGTATTCTAGATGCTGAATTCAATTTATTTAGTCGCTTAACAGATAATATATTTGGAACTTCGTTAGATCAATTCCCTTCAACTTTTGGTGCTACATTACCACCGTTAAACATTAATGCACGTGAAAACAATGGTTTTGAGTTAGAATTAAATCATACCAGACGTTTAGGTGATTTCAAGTATTCTGTTGGTGGAAATTTAGCGTATTCTCGTGAGAAATACGTTCGTTGGGCCGAGCCTGAATATGAAGACGAAGATGAAGCTCGATTATTTAAACGTGAGGGAAATTATGTGAACCGTTATATTGGTTATAAATCGGATGGTATATTTATGAGCCAAGAGGAAATTGATAATTATGCTGTTAATCAAGACGGTTTAGGAAATTCAACATTACGTCCTGGTGATGTTAAATACAAAGATCTAAATGGAGATGGCGAAGTTAATTTTAGAGATCAGACCGATATTGGCCGTGGAGCATTTCCTGATATGTCATTTGGTTTTAATGTTGATTTAGAATACAAAGGTTTGAGTGTTTCTGCCTTATTCCAAGGTGCTTCGATGTTCAATCTAGATGTTGTAGGTCGTTCTCGTGGAGCTTTTGATAACGAAGGTGTACCTCATTTTTATCAATATGAGTACAGATGGCAACCTGATCCAGATAATCCAAGCGTAAATATTAATCCAAATGCACAATTACCTGCCATTACAAATCCTGGTGTTGGAGCGAATATAAACAACTCTTTATCATCCGATTTTTGGTTGCAAGACGGAACCTATTTAAGGCTAAAAAACTTGAATATTTCTTATAGAATCCCTCAACAATTTGTACAACGCGTGGGCATTCACTCATTAAGTTTATTTGTATCCGGTACAAATTTAATGACTTGGGATCGATTAGGAATTTATAGCGGTTCATTCGACCCTGAAATTCCTACAACAACTCGTGGTGCTTATCCTACGATTAAAACCATAACTTTCGGATTTAATTTGGAGATCTAAGTCATGAAAAAATATTTATATAACACTCCAAACAAAAAAATATTGGTGTCCTTTTTTAACAATAAAACTATTCGGTTCATTAAAGCTGCCTCATATGCATTAGTACTATTCTTAGTTTTGCAATTGTCTGGTTGTAAAGGCGTACTTGATGTTAGCCCACGTGGCACAATTAGCGATGATGCTATTTGGGAAGATCCTGCATTAATAGACGCTTACATTGCTGATGTTTATAGATCAGCAGAAATTGGCAATAATATTTTTGCATCGGGTCAAACTTGGGTTGCTTATTGGCAAACTGGTGGAAATGTTATCGGTGCAGAACATACTTTATTTGCAGCATGGCAAGAACCTCTTGGTAAATTAGCACTTGTTAATATCAATGGAGTTGATAATCCAGTTCGAAATGAATTTGCTCAATGGAGATGGATCAATATTCGTCGAACAAATTTTATTCTAGAACAATTGGAAACCGCTCAAGTTGATTCTTCATTTAAAGCGGTAAGAAGTGCCGAAATTCGTTTCCTTCGTGCTTTTATGTATTTCAGATTGGTTGAGCGATATGGTGGTGTTCCTTTAATTACAAAAGTTCAAAATATTGATGATCCTGAAGAAGCCATAATGGTTCCTCGTAATTCAGAGCAAGAAATCTATGACTTCGTTTTATCTGAAATGGATGCAATAATTCCACAATTGCCATTTAATCAAGAACCTGGAAGAGCAAATAAAGGTGCTGCTTTACTTTTAAAAAGCCGTGCTGCTTTGTACGCCGCAAGTATTGCTCGCTTTGGTGATATACAATTAAATGGTTTATTAGGTATAAAAGACGAGAATGAAACGGCGTATTGGCAAACTGCTTTTGATGCAGCTAGTACCTTGATTAACGATGGTCCATTTAGATTGTACAATGATATAGCAGATAAAGTTGAAAATTTTAGGAAAATATTTGATCCTGATAATGGTTCAATGGCTAATATGCCTGAAGCTATTTTTGGTGAAGTTTTTAATGGTGTTGAACGTTGGCATGGTTATTCTCAACAATCTTTACCAGAGGGTCCTGCCTTAACTTGGAATTCAAATTTCAATGTGAATTATGAAATGATTGAATTGTTCGATTTCAAGGATGGACGTTCAGGTAAAATTCCTCGTTCTGAAGTCACTTCGAAAGAATGGAGCTTACAAGAATTTATTCTTGATCGCGATCCACGTATGTTAGCATCTGTTTTTTATCCTGAAATGACTGTTTTTAATAAAACTATTTATTTCCATTCAGCTACTCGAGTGAATGGACGTAACATAACTCGGGGAATGATTGACGCAACTTGGCCTGCTCAAGGACCTTCAAGAAATCGAACAAGAACTGGATTTCATGTTAGAAAACGTTCAAATGAGCGGTTTGTAACTTCTGCTGACAATCCTGATGACAATGATATTGTAATTATGAGAATTGCTGAAGCTTATTTGAATGCTGCCGAAGCTGCTTTTTATTTAGGAAGAGCTGGCGACGCACTTACCTATATTAATGCAATTCGTTCTCGTGCAGGTATGCCAGCGCGTACAACTTTAACAGAAGATATGATTCGACAAGAACGTCAAGTTGAACTTATGTTCGAAAATCACCGCTATTGGGATTTGAGAAGATGGAGAATTGCTGAAAGTGCTTTACATGACTTGCGTTTACAAGGTGTTGACTGGGTTAAAAATTATGATACAGACAAATATATCATCACTTTTAAAAATGGGGAAGGTTCTTCAAGAATTTTCTTACCTCAACATTATTATTTACCAATTGGTTTACAGCGTGTTTCTGAAAATCCAAATATGGTTGAAAATCCAGGTTACGGTTATTAAACTCTTATTTATTTAACCCATAAAAATCCATCTCCCAAAAGTATTCGTGCTTATTAGGAGGTGGATTTTTTTTGCTTGTTGAGTTCAGGATAAACTATAAAACTTGAATGAATAACAAAATTATATAGTCGTTCCTTACCAAGCCACTTTTTGAGTCAACAATAGGAATTGAGAGAGCCAATAGAACAGACCATCCCAAAGCGAAAAAGTTTTTTCAGTACAGAATCTCATGAATTTCTTCAGATTCCATGCACATGCAGCAAAGAAAGCATTTACTTGAGGCGCATCTGGCCCATGTAGATAATTTTGTTCCATTCTGTGGTCTGTTTTCAGGTGTCCTATGATTGGCTCTATACTTGCTCTGCGTCTAAATTTGGCTCGTGTTTTTCGTTTTTCATAGGCAGTATCTGTTTTCTTGGCTTTTCCTGGTGTGGTGATGATAACTCCACGAATGTCTTTTTTCCCTTTGCCTCCTCGATCGTAAATGAGTTCCTTGGGCAACCAATTTTGTTCTGTTTCGAGTTGAACCAGTAGCGGTTCGATTGTTTTCGAATCGTGTGGATTGCCTAGAAATGATTTAATGGCAAGGATTATACCCGATTTTGCTGTTGTGATTAACCCGATTTTATTACCAAACTCATAGGGTGTTCCTGCTTTTCCTTTTGCAATACAAGCTGTTTCTGGTTTGTGCAAACTGTAGATTTTATCCTTATCGTAGCGCCCTTGAGTAATCACTTTTTTGAACATGTTAAGTTCTTCGGTGTACCTCGATAGTTCGGATTGGGGTAAGTTCGCCTCTACTTCTCGAATTAATCGTCCGGCAATGGTGCGCAACTTTTTGCCCGCTTTTTTTGCTTTCTTCGCCCGTTTGGGATGCGTGCTATTGTGAGTGTCTCGAAGATATTGTTTAGCGACACGTACATAACTCTGTCGTTGAGGAAGGCTTTCTTTGTGGGCAATGTCATTACAGCGATCAATGACTTTTTTGGCCAATTTAGCATCGGTTGGAAAGGTGGTAAAATTTTCTTGAACGGTGGTATCAGAAAGCACGATTTCTTCTTGAGCTTTTGGCCCATGTAGCTTAACCGAGTAGGAAAATATCTTTTCAGCCCCTTGCACTCCAATGCGTTTACGAAAATGGACAAAATCACTTGGATCACAAGGGAACTCAAATTCAAAGTGCGCTCTACCACAAAAATACTGCATGTAAGGGTTCATGATCCATTCTTTAACCAAAGTCTCATCGCCCAAGTTATACAGATGCTTGAGCATCAAAGAGCCAACCATGAGACGAATAGGCATAGCGGGTTGACCCGTATTACTGTAAAGAGGAGCAAACTCTTTTTCAAAGTAAGACCAATCGATGGCATGGGCCAAAATGATTAATTCGTGATCAGGATTTATAAAGTCCTGTAGGAAGGGCCGAAAGATATCACGCTGATGTTTTGGTGGGTTTGAGCCAATCATAAATTGCAAGAAAAAATGGTGGTTTAATGGATTTCTTGCAAAAGAATATACCTAAAAATAGATAAAAAGTCAACATATATCTAATATTAACAATTACTTATATTGTTTTTAAGGAACGACTATTTAGCAACACTAGATGCTGATTTGCTTAATTCAACAAATCTATATGGAACCGTTTATTCTTATAGCAATTCTGAAGGTGAATTCATTTCTTGGAATGGCTCAACAGGTTCGTTAACTGATGGATTAATCGCTCCGTTCCAAAGTTTCTTTGTTGCAAATAACAGCGCAGATGCTTCAACT
>Ga0210011_1001244_pt1 | contig 24392 bp, 16 predicted proteins | sample CryGeymeta201502_FD_183972 | JGI IMG/M metagenome (GOLD analysis project Ga0210011, IMG submission 183972) | Groundwater microbial communities from Crystal Geyser aquifers in Utah, USA - Crystal Geyser metaG 2015-02 (SPAdes) (version 2) | ecosystem: Environmental > Aquatic > Deep subsurface >...
GGCGCAGTGCAGCGGCCACCTTGCCCACGTTGCCCCAGCCAAAACAGCAGACGGCGCGGTGTCCTGTCGATTGCCAGGCGCTCCATGCGGCCCCGACACCCTCGCAAAGATACACCGGGCCATCAGTGCCCAGCGTGAACGATGCCCCGGCCATGCTCGCACCAGGCAGGTTTAGCTTTTTGCCACCACTAGCAGGGATAAATTGCAGGCTTTGAATTTCACCGTCTGGCGCAAACGCTGGCACGGCGAGATACCCGGCCATGCTCTGCCCGGCAATGGTCAGGCGGTCACCAGCAGGCACCACGCGCAAACCTTGGGCGTTTCCCTGCTTTTTGGCAATGTAGCCATGCGCAGCGGTTGCAGGCAGGCAGCGGCTCCATACCTCAGCAGCAGCCATGCCAGGGGCAGGCTTGCGCGGCGGCTCCACGGGCTTCGGTGTGGGTCTAGCCGAAGCTGGTCGTGGGCTTGTGTTGCCTTCAGTCCATCCGCGGTCGCGTGCCATGCCGAATAACGAACCAGCTCCAACACCACCGGGCGCGGCCTTAAAGGAACGCCATGTAGCTCGGGCGGCTTGAGCGTTGTAGCTGTCAGCCTGGGCGCTCCAGTCGTTGAAAGCAGCAAAGTCACCACCAGCGGCATGAAACGCCATGCCTGTTTTCACCCAGGCGGCACGGTCACAGTTTGGGTTCAGGCTTTGCAGCGCATCACGGGCGCGGTCGGCATCATTTGCTTGCATGGCTGCCACCTGTCGGGCGCGTTGCCAGCCACTGACGCACGCGGCGGCGGTCTTGCTGGGTGAAGTGGTAAACCCCAGGCCAGCAGTCGAAAAGGTCGCGGTCTTTCTTTTTGGTGCGCGTGCATTCAATCTCAAGCCCACGGCGGCGCAACTCGGCCACCAGCTCCGGGCCATTGCTGGCACCTGCCACTTGGTCAAGTTGCTCCCGTGGCATCGGGCGGGTCATCAGGGCCTGAATCACGCGCAAATGGCGAGGGTTTTCGGTGCCTGTGAACCTGGTCGGGTTTGGGTTGTATTCGGTCATCACAGCGCCCCCCAAACAATCGCCACGAACTGCAAAGCCAGCACCAGGAACAAAATATTGAAGCCACCGTTGACGATTGCATAGCGGGCGGCGGCGGCGATAAAATCAGCAGCGTGTTTTGTAAGTGTCTTGGCGGGTTGGTCGTTTGCAGCGTCCAGCCCGTTGCCTTTTGTGGCGCTCATGATTGCACCCCGGCCAATGCCTTGACTTCGGCGGTCGACCATGCCAAACGGCCACCAATACGCTTTGGCTTGATTGGCCCTGTGCCAGAACGGCAAGCCCAAATATTCAGCGTTTGTGTTGCCCTGTCCAGGTAGAACGCGGCCTCAGACGTTTTTAGGTTCGGCTTGGTGACTTGCTCCAGGGGCGGGAATGGCGCGGCAGGTTGTGCGCTTTGGATTTCATGTGCCATGTTCGCTTTCAATCTCCACTGCACCATACGGCAGGGATTGGGGCGAACTTTGAAAACCCCTAATTTTTCTGTAAATGCCCGGTTATTTAAAACACCGGGCTGAAACCATTGTCAATATTGAGCGTGTAGCTGCATAATAAATAGCATGCATAGGCCATTCCGGGTATTTAATCCGGGTATTTAAACGTGGTTCAGATGGTTTCTGGATAGTTGTTTTTAAACGCATCAAGCCACGGCTTTAATGGCTCTTGACTTTTGAATCTGGCGCTCACCATTTTTGCTGTCGTGTCGTTGCGGTCAACCATCGCAACAGCAATGCAAACAGGCCACCACGTCGATTCATAGCCACCACGGCCACGTGTTCCCTTGCGTTGCTGGCAGACACCCAGCCAGTTATCAGGCGAACTCAGTTCACTTTTCCATCGCTCCACGTCCCAGCCGCGAAGCCCGGCAAAGCAGTTGGCGATTTCGCTGCGCGTCAGCGGTGCAGGGCCATCGCTAGTAGCCACCACGGGCGCAGTCGTTGCGGCTTTTGCTGGTGCAGGTTCATTCTTGATAGCCACCAAGGTCGAGGCATCAGCTTCGCGGTCAGTCGCATCAATGGGCTGGTCTGGCGCTGTTTGTCTCGGAAATTTGTCAGGCAGAATCCATCCAATGTTCTCGGCCCACGTGCCAAATCTTGATAGCGACACTTTGGCACTTGGAATATCCCTGTGATACGCCATGGAAAATTTAGCCAGTTCTTCAATATTTGCGCTGGCAATTTTCATGCGTCGGTTGAACTCGCGCAGCACTCCAATCGGGTCTGTTTTGTTAGTTTGAGCGCAAGCCATTACAAGAGCATAATTGAACCCTTGAGGGACAGGCTCTAGGTCAAGGCTCAGAAACACGGCCTCTTGCAAAGTTGTCGTCGGTATGAATGCCCATGTATTCCAGTCGGCCTCAATTCGGAACGGTTTTGTCATCCCAGCACCTCCCGTGCAACTCCCAATCGAGAAGCCCCAGCAGGCCAGGGGAGGACTGGCTTTTCAACCCGGTTTCGAGGCGGGTCTAGCTGGCACAAAAACTGTTATGCCGTTGCAGGTGTCACGGTCAAGCGAAGCCCCACAGCGGCCAGCACTTTATGAACCGTGGCCAGTGTTGGGTTTCCACTGGCGCTCAGGGCTTTGAATAGGGTCTTGTCGCCCACGTTGGCACGCCTTGCCACCTCTGCCATGCCGTGCGCCTTGGCGACTTGTCGCAGTGCCACCAGCAGCGCGGCAGGGTCATCAAGCTCTATCACGGCCTCGATGTAGGCGGCGGCTTGTGCCGGGTCTTTCATGGACTGAACCATGTAATCATCAAAACTCACGTCACGGGGTGCGTTCATGGTTTACCTCTTTGCTTCCAGTCGGTCAGATACTCAATGGCCCGTTCAATGTCGCGGCTTTGGTCGGCCTTGTCGCCACCACACAGCAGCAGCACCAAGACCGGCCCCTGTCTGCTCAGATACACGCGGTAGCCCGGCCCAATGTCAATCTTCAACTCTTGCACGCCATCGCGTACGGGTTTGCAGTCCCCGAAGTTGCCAGCAGCCACTCGCACCATTCGCGCCTGTATCTGTGCTTTGGCTCGCAGGTCTTTCAGTGCGTCAATCCAAATAATCAGCGGCTGTTGAGCTTGCTTGTCGGTGTAAATGCGGGTTTCCATCATGGTATCCTAAATCATACTACCCGGCCACCACGCGCAATTTTCCCGGCTCGGCTTTGGCATCAAACACAATCCCGGCCTGCTCCAAAATCCAAGCCTCTATCTTTTCGTGGTGAACCCGCAGCAGGTCAAGCGGGCGAACGGTGTAATGCTTCTCAGCGGTTGCGCTGGGTTTGTGGCCCATCAGTTGCGCCACCACGCCAGCAGGGATTTCCAGCCACTCGGTCAGGCTTTTGAATGACCGGCGCAGGCCATGGATGGTCAGGCCATCAATGCCAGCCACTTTGCAAGCATCGTTGTGTGGGTTGCGCGGTATCACCAGCGTTCCACCAGCGGACACAGCACTTGAGAAAACAAACTCATTGCGGCGCGGCAGTGTTGCCAGCAGACTTGCCACGTAGGGAGTGAAGGGAATAACCCGTGTGCCCTCCACCTTGTCCCGGATGGTCAGGCCACGCCACTTCGAGTTAATGTCATCCCAGCGCAGGCCCAGCACCTCGCCTGCCCTCGCGCCAGTCAGCAGCAGGGTTTGCAGGTACGCAGCGATAACCGGGTTTTGTAGCTGGCGCACGGCATCGAACCATGCGGGCAGTTGCTCGCGCAAAAGTGCATCCTGTTTAACCTTGGGTTTCCCCAATGCCTCGCGGGTCTTGGTGGTCTTGGCTGGGTTCTTGACTGGCAGCAGGTCAACATAGGCGGGATGTTCCTCGCACCAGGATAGAAACGCCTTCAGGCATCGCCACGCAAGCCGGGCGGCGGATGGTCTGGTCTTGGCTTCGTTATCGGCCCACGCCTCTATCACTGGCGCGGTCAGGTCACGCAATGGCAGGGTCATCAGTGGGCGCAATATCCCAGGCTCGGTCACTCCACGGCCACGGGTGCCCCTCATGGTCTTGATGCCACCGGGATTCACCATCAGCGCGTGTTCGCAGTAGTGGCGCTCCCCCCAATGCTTTTTGCGTGCCTCAAGGTAAACCGTCCAGACTTCACCTACGGTCACAGCTTGCACTTTTTCGGCTTCCACCTTGGCGGCATTGGCGGCCACTTGCGCCAGCAGTGCGGCCTTTTGCTGGCGTTCAATCTCTCGCGGGTCTGCCTTGTCACTGCGCACCACCACGGCAAGGCGGCGGGCTTCGGTTCTGGCGGCTTCAATGTCCCATGCCCTTACATCCCCAATGGTGCGGCGTATGGTCTGGCGGTCTAGCTTCGCCTCATAGACAAACGATTTTGAACCTTGGGGATTTTTGACACTGGCAACGGTTGCACGCACGCGCAAGCCGGGCGCTTTGGTGTCACGCATGAAAACCTGTTGCTTACCGGGCGGGCAGGTCAGGCGCTCGATTAACCCCTCGGTCAGGTCTTGCGCTTCGCCCAGGTCTGGCGCGTCTGTTTTCTTTGCTCTTGCCATCGCTTGCCCTTTCCATGTAGCCACCATGTAGCCACTTTTACCCTATTTAGGCGAATAAGTCAGAATGCTGTAACTGGTTTCTTATCCAGCACAATCACTCTAAACTGTTGTTTTACATGGGATTATAGAATCATTCGGAATAGGCCAGAATATATATTTGGCCTGACTCGAAATCAGGCGTACCGCAAGGTACCGTGGGTTCGAATCCCACTCTCTCCGCCAAAATAGACAACGAAAGCCCACTATTCAAACGATAGCGGGCTTTTTTCTTTGGTGTAGGTTGTAGACAATCTGTATGCAACTTGCCTAAATCCAGCGCCAGCAGCCACGACCAAGGCGTCCACCTGTGATATCAGGTCGGCGGCGTGTTCAACCTAGATTCCTCAGTAGACCGCTTGTTTTCTTCAATAAGTGCATATGAACATTGACTATTTCAGTCGCAGTCCGATTCACCTTTTGGGTCAGAGCGCTACGCACCCGATTGAGCCGCTGGCAACGCGCCTGGGGTCGTTGCTCCTCCTTGCGGGCAGTAGCCCGCTGCGTCGTCACCCTTGCAGGGCGCAGCCAAGCCAGAGGCTTGGCCTCTTCGTGCCGTTCCATTGTGCGCAGGCACAATGGAAGCTGCCGCACTCAGCCTACCCAGCCGCGCCGCCAGCAGCCCACTCGGGTGCGTCCAACTGAGGAATCTAGGTTCAAGGTCGTATGGCTTGAGTTGCGCGGTCATCTTGGCACTTCTGCGCCAGATGGCTGTTTCTGCATGTCACTCACTGGAATTGTTTCGGTCGTGCCTTCGAAGCACGATATCGAGGTGTTCAGCCAGACTACTTGAATCAAAGGGACTCCTTTTACAGGGAATTCCCTTAGTTGCATTCATCGTTCTCGCATCTAGAATGAAAGCGCTTTCATAAATTTAAATAGTACACGCTGACACACCCAAATTCAATTTGTATGTGTGCACACATGGAATTAAATATGTTCAGACATTACTGGGATGCCAGACTTGCTTTCTTGATCTGGACTTGCATGTTCTCGTTCAGATGGTTTTTTAACGGGTTGACAACAGGAACCAAGAAGTGAATCCGATGATACCGGCCGATTTTGGGTTGCAATTTCCGTCTGATTTTGTCTGGGGAGTAGCCACCAGTGCTTTTCAGATTGAGGGCGCATCCAGAGAAGATGGCAAGGGTGAATCGATTTGGGACCACTTTTGCCGACAGACCGGTGTCATCGCAGACGGCAGTAACGGGGACGTGGCCTGTGATCACTTCCGCCGTTGGCAAGAAGATTTGGATCTGATCTCAGACTTGGGCGTGGGGGCGTACCGATTTTCGATATCTTGGCCACGTGTACGCCCAACAGGCGCCGGTGCCTGGAACCCCAAAGGCATTGACTTTTATGATCGCCTGGTTGACGGTCTGCTGGTGCGGGGCATCAAGCCCTATGTCACCCTCAACCATTGGGATTTGCCACAGGCTTTACAAAACCAGGGCGGTTGGGCCAACCGCGACACGACCGAGCAGTTTGTCGAGTACGCGCTCAAAATCAACGACGTGCTCGGCGACCGGATCGCCGCCATCACAACGCACAACGAGCCTTGGGTCATCTCCGTCCTGGGCCACAAGCGCGGCATTTTTGCCCCTGGTCTGAAAAGCCGGGCAACGGCAATGCAGGTGTCACACCACCTTCTTTTAAGCCATGGCATGGCGGTCAACGCGCTGCGTCAAAACGGATGCAAAGCGAAATTAGGCATTGTTTTGAATCTCTCTCCGATGCACCCCGCATCAGACTCCACCGAAGACTTGGCGAAAACGGTTACTGAAGACGGATTGTTGCTGCGCTGGTACATGGATCCATTGTTCAAAGCGGCGTATCCGGCAGACATCATTGCGCTCCTGGGGCAAGACGCACCGCACATTCAAAACGGCGACCTTCAAACCATTGCAACACCATTGGACTTTTTGGGTGTCAATTACTACTCACGTTCGGTCGTCAGTGCCAGCGGCAATTGGGATGTGCACTTGAGTGGCCGTGAAATTACCGAAATGGGTTGGGAGGTCTATCCCGAAGGCTTGACCGAACTCTTGGTGCGGATAAGCGCAGACTATCGGCTACCTCCCATTTATGTCACAGAAAACGGGGGTGCCTTCAAAGACCACTATAAAAATGGCTCCGTCAAAGATCCTCTGCGCACTGACTATATTGCGCGCCACATTGCTGCAGTTGCAGATGCCATCGCCCAAGGGGTTCGCATGGAAGGCTACATGGTTTGGAGCCTGATGGACAATTTTGAATGGGCATCAGGCTATGAAAAGCGCTTTGGCATCGTCCACGTCGATTACGCCACACAAAAGCGCACACTGAAAGACAGTGCGCTGTGGTACAAAAAATTCCTCCAACACCAAACCATATTACGCAGCGGCAACGATAAGGTGTTGATTCCGATTAACCAGACTGAATGGAACACCGTCGCAGCGGGCGCATGAACAAGGAACCGGTTTCAATACAGGCCAGCAGCACAAGTGCGGGCAACGGACATTGCATCAGAGGCAAACAGTTTTTAATACAAAGCAGTCAACAACACAGAGAAATGTATGACCAAGAAAACGAGTGATCCCCAATGGAAACTGGTTTGGAGCGACGAGTTTGACGGTGACCAAGTTGATACCACCAAGTGGGACTTCGACATTGGCAACGGCTTCTTTGACTACAAGACCCATTCATGGATTGCTGGCTGGGGCAATGAGGAGCTGCAGTACTACACGCGGGAGCCTGAAAACGTATCAGTCAAAGACAGCCTGCTGACGATCCGCGCAGTCAAAGAGTCTCTGCACGGCTGCGGTTACACCTCTGCACGTTTGAAAACACGCAAGCGTGACGGCACGCCGCTGTTTGCAAAACGCTACGGCAAGTTTGAATTCCGCGCCAAAGTGCCCTGGGGCAAAGGCATGTGGCCAGCACTTTGGCTGCTTCCGGTAGACGACAAATACGGAGGTTGGGCAGCCTCGGGGGAAATTGACGTGATGGAAATCGTCGGCGAAAAGCCGCATCAGACCCTGGGTACGATCCATTTTGGCTCCACCTTCCCCGCGCGTGAATTGGTGACCCATGTGTATGACATACCCAACGGCAGCACGGTGGCCGACTGGCACGTCTACTCGGTTGAGTGGGAACCCGGTGAGATTCGCTGGTTGCTTGATGGCGTGCTCTGGGCCACGCAAAATTTTTGGTGGTCTTGCAGCAAGAAGACAAGCGAAGGTGCTGGCGTGGTAGCCCAGAACCCGGTGGAAGTGAATCCATGGCCAGCGCCTTTTGACCAACCGTTCTACCTCATCATGAATGTGGCCGTGGGTGGCAACTTTCCAGGGCATCCGAATGCTGATACACAGTTCCCTGCCGAGATGGTGGTGGACTACGTGCGCGTGTATGACAAAGTGGGCGGCTACGGTCTGGTCAAGCCCATTGGAGAAGGCAAGCTACCTTTCCAGAAAAAAACAAGAGTCAAAAAGACCTGAGGTCAACTTAAGGAGATTGATTACCATGTCCCAAACCATTTCATCAACGAGCGGCTGGATTCAAGCTGGTATAAATACAGGAGTCACAGTTGGTTTTATCCCCGGCTCTAACACTGTGGCCGCAACAGAGCCGGCGCTCAGCACAGCCGATCAATTGGCTCTGCAGCAGGCGTTTACCCACAGTCTGGCTCGTGGTGCGCATGGCCTGTGCTTTAGTCCTTACCTGGATGGACAAGCGCCTGGCTCCCAGGTAAGCGCAGCGCAAATCAGGACGCGTATCCAGATCATGGCACCTTACGCGCGCTGGGTTCGCAGTTTTTCCTGCACCGATGGCAACGAGCTGATCCCGCAGATTGCACACGAGTTCGGCCTAAAAACCCTGGTGGGCGCTTGGCTGGGAACCGATGCCGAGATCAACGAGCGCGAAATTGAAGGTGTGATTGCGGTTGCCCGCGCTGGCCACGCAGACATCGTCGCAGTGGGTAACGAGGTGCTGTTGCGCGAAGACCTGAGCGAAGATGAATTGCTCTTATTTATAGAGCGGGTTAAGCAAGCTCTGCCTGGGGTCAAGGTTGGCTATGTAGATGCCTACTACCTGTTTGAAAAACACCCGCGTGTCACCACTGCCTGCGATGTGTTGCTGACCAACTGCTATCCGTTTTGGGAAGGTTGCCCGCGCGAACAAGCGCTTGACTACATGCAAACCATGGTGCGTCGGGTACAGGCCGTATCAGGTGGCAAGCCAGTCATCATCAGTGAAACCGGTTGGCCGGATCGGGGCTCTGCTTTTCATGGTTCGGTGCCTTCCCAGACGGGTGCCATGCGCTACTTTGTTGACACAGTCAACTGGGCCCAAGAAGCCAATGTGCCGATGTTTTACTTCGCCGCTTTTGATGAGGCCTGGAAGGTCGGCGCAGAAGGTGACGTGGGTGCCTATTGGGGCTTGTGGGACAAGGCGGGTCAACCCAAATTTGCAGCGGAGTACAAACTTTGAAAACCCGCGTTTTCCAGAGCCTCAAACCAGGCAATGCAATTTGTTATTCGGGCTATCGTCGGGGACAGAGCCCTGACACGCAAATATTTCCTTCTCTCGATGAGATTCGTGAAGACCTGCACCTCTTGCAAAAAAACTGGCGCTACCTGCGGTTGTACGACTGCACCTTGCACGCAGAACGTGTTTTACAGGTGATTGCCGAGGATCAACTCGATTTTCAGGTGATGCTGGGCGCTTACCTTGGCCCAGAGATGAACAATTTTGGCTGTCCCTGGGGCGGCAGCTACGGTGAGGATCATCTTGAAAAAAGCAAACTGGCCAATGCCGCGGAGATTGAACGTTTGATCGATTTGGCCAAGCGTTATCCACACATCATTTTTTCTGTGGCGGTGGGCAACGAAGCCACTGTGGATTGGACTGACCATTTCGTGCCGGTCAGCCACATGATCGACTATGTGCGTCATGTCAAGCAGCATGTCTCTCAGCCTGTGACGTTTTGCGAGAACTATGTCCCTTGGCAACACAAGCTGCGCGATTTGGTAGCAGAAGTTGATTTCATCTCGCTACACACTTACCCGGTATGGGAATACAAGCACATCCACGAAGCACTGGACTACACCAAAGACAACGTCGAAAGCGTGGCACGTTTGTACCCCGACAAACCGATCGTGATCACCGAAGCCGGTTGGGCCACCCACTCCAATGGCCGTGGCATTCAGCCAGAAAACTCGTCCGAAGAATTGCAAGCCATTTACTACCAGGATTTGATGACCTGGTCGGCGCAAACCGGGCTGATGGTCTTCGTCTTTGAGGCCTTTGACGAACCCTGGAAAGGCTCCCCAGACCCGCTTGAGCCCGAAAAGCATTGGGGTTTGTTCACGGTCGATAGGCAACCCAAACGCGTCATGCAATCGCTTTACGCCACGTAAGAAAGTAGTTTATGAACACAGCCAACACATCAGCAGGCCATAAGGTTCCATTTGGTCACAAGGTTGCCTTCGGTTTGGGCATGTTGGCCAACCAGATGTTCCCGGCGGCTCTGGGCATCTTTATGGTGGTGCTGGTGCAGAACCTGGGCTTTCCGCCTTGGATGTGGGGCGTGCTGTTCTTCCTGCCGCGCGTCTTTGATTCGGTGACCGATCCGATCATGGGCTTTATCTCTGACAACACGCGCTCCACCTGGGGTCGGCGCAAGCAGTACGTGTTCATCGGTGCCATCGTCATGGGTATTTCCTTTGTGGCAATGTGGCAGCTCCATCGTGAAAGTGGCCTGAATTACAACTTTGTCTACTTCCTGTGCTGGTCCATCGTGTTCTACGCCGGGCTTACGCTGTTTAGCATTCCTTACGTGGCGATGGGCTACGAGATGAGCGACGACTTCCACGAGCGCACCAGCATCATGGCCGTGGCGCAATGGATCGGTCAGTGGGCCTGGGTGATCGCACCCTGGTTCTGGGTGGTGATGTATGACCCCAAGTGGTTTGAAAACGCCGACACCGCCACGCGTACGCTTTCCGTTTGGGTGGGCGTGGTCTGCATGCTGCTGGCCATGGTGCCAGCAATCTTTTTGCCAAGTCGCTCGACCAAAGACGACGACCATCTGGTGCCCCTGACCTGGGCCAACTTTGGCGGCGGCATGCGCGAGATTTTGACTGGCTTCAAAGAATCTTTTGGCTATCGGCCATTTCGCCAACTTTGTTACGCCACCTTCCTGATTTTCAATGCCTTCAACACGGTGGCGGCGTTTTCTTTCTTCATCGTCGTCTACCACCTGTTCAACGGAAGCACGGCAGATGCCTGGATATGGCCCACACTGTTTGGCAGCGTGGGCGCACTGGTCACCACCTTCGCGGTGATTCCCACCGTGGCGTGGATGTCTAAGAAGATGGGCAAGAGAGATGCGTTCATGGTGTCCCAGGGCATCTCCATCATTGGCTACGTGCTGCTGTGGTTTTTGATGATCCCCGGCAAGCCCTGGATGTTCATGTTTGCGCTGCCGTTCTTTTCATTTGGCATCGGCGGCTTGTTCACCCTGATGATGTCGATGACCGCTGACGTCTGCGACCTGGACGAACTGGCCAGCGGTAAGCGCCGTGAAGGTATTTTTGGCGCAATCTACTGGTGGATGGTGAAGTTTGGCTTCGCCATAGCGGGGTTGCTGAGTGGCGCCATCATGTCAGTGGTGGCCTTTACCCCGGGCGCTGCAACCCAGCCTGCAGGCGCTGTTGACGGCTTGCGCCTGTTTTATTCTGGCGTGCCCATCTTTGGCACACTACTGGCGATGTGGATCATGCGCAACTACGATCTCGACGAGCAGCGTGCCACAGATGTGCATAACCAACTGGAACAGCGCAAGCACCCAGCTACCCCAGCGCCGTCGCAGGGGTCAGGTGGTCGGGTTTATCTCCACCGACTTCACCAAGACCTGTCGAATACGCAGCCATCTCGCCTGGCGGGAATGTCGGCACAGCAAATTGCCGCACTGTTTTCTCAGACCCGTGCTGCTGGCGTCCACGGCTTGTGCTTTAGCCCGTATGCCGAAGGGCAAACTGCTGGTGACCTGGTGTCAGAGGCACAAATTCGCAGCCGCATTGCCATCATTGCCCCGCACACGCAGTGGCTCCGGACGTTTTCGTGTACCGAAGGTCATGATCTGATTCCCGTGCTGGCCCGTGCCCAAGGGCTGAAAACCATGGCCGGCGCGTGGATTGGGCCAGACCGCAAGCGCAACGAACGCGAAATCGCATCTTTGGTGAAGCTGGCGCAACAGGGTCTGGTTGATATCGCAGCCGTCGGAAATGAGGTGTTGTTGCGCAACGATCTTCCACAAGAAGAACTGCTGGACTACATCCGGCGGGTGCGCGCTGCGTTGCCAGACTCTGTGGCGGTGGGCTGCGTTGATGCTTACTACGAGTTCCTCGACAGGCCGGCTTTGGTACAGGCCTGCGACGTGGTGTTAGCCAACTGCTATCCGTTCTGGGAGGGTGTGGACATCAACCATGCGCAGCCGTACCTCAAGCAACTGTACACGCTGGTGCACAAGGCTGCAGGTGACAAACGAGTCATCATTACCGAAACCGGATGGCCCGGCCAAGGCCAGTTGGTGGCGGCGGCAGTGCCCTCACCCGAGAACGCCATGCGTAACTTCATTGAGACCCAGGAATGGGCGCGCCTTGAAGGCGTGGAGCTGTTCTATTTCACCTCGTTCGATGAAGCCTGGAAGGTGGGGGCTGAAGGTGATGTGGGTGCCCACTGGGGACTATGGGACAAAGAAGGCAAGCCCAAATTTGCCTGAATTCACAGTGGATTCATCTGACGAAATTTGTTGTCATGACAACACCAAAATATGACTAAAAATTATGCATTGCAAGCCGATGGCTTTCACGTTAACGGGTTCAACGCCGTCCGGCCTTTCTCCAGCTTTTTGCCCGGCATCGCCGGAACCACGGGCAAACCCCTGTGGGTTTTTTATACCAATCGGGGGCAATGCATTTCCAGCTTTGGCGTGGGCGACAAAAACGGCGCCATGCTGGAGTTTTATCCGGCCAACAAGGCTTATGCGCTGACTTCACTGCTGGGTTTTAGAACCTTCATTCAGCTCAGGGACACCCAACACACGCTGTTCGAGCCGTTTCTAGTTACCGCTGGCGTGAATTGCACGCAGCGGTTGATCGTTCGGCCTCACGAGATTGAAATCGAGGAGACCAACCAAGCGCTGGGCTTGCGTGTACGCGTTGTCTATTTCACGCTGCCGCAAGAAAGCTTGCCCGCTCTGGTTCGTAGCGTATCGATCGAAAACATGGGCTCCACCCCACTCCAAGCCGACGTGCTGGATGGGTTGCCGCAAATCGTGCCATTTGGCCTGCAAGACACCCCCCTCAAATCGATGTCGCGGACCATGGAGGCGTTTGCTGAAATCCGCCACGTCACAGAACACCTGCCCTTTTTCAAGCTCAAGGTCGAACCCTCGGACAAGCCCGAAGTGCAATGGATTGAGGGAGGGTTCTTCGCGTTCACCATGCACCAGGGTCAATCTGTGCCTGTGATCGTCGATCCAGATCTGGTGTTCGGTGTCGACACCAGTTTTCGCACGCCGCTGGCCTTTTTGGCAAACGCAGACATCAATGCCTATGAGTCGCGCCGTGACACACTGACCGGCTCGGCGTTTGCACAGATCGCCTTGACCTTGCACCCCGGTGAAGTCTCGTCGTGGGAGTCTTATTTCGGCCAGGTTCCGGCGTGGGAATCGGCGCGCTCTTTTCGTGAGCATGTAGCGGCCAGCCCTGGCTACGGCGCTGAGCGGCGCGCGGTCAACGCGCAACTCATTGGGGACATCGGTAACCGCTTTGCCTTGCTGGCCGGGCCACCAGCGTTGGACCCCTATACACGACAGGCGTTTTTGGACAATACGCTACGCGGTGGGCAACCCGTTGTTGTGCCCAGTGCCAGCGGTGCGCAGGTGTTTCATACCTTCACGCGCAAACACGGCGACATGGAGCGCGACTACAACGCGTTTGAGCTCGCGCCAAGCTACTGGTCACAAGGCAATGGCAATTTCCGCGACGTCAACCAGAACCGACGCTCCGAAAACTTCACCTATGCCGGTGTAGGCGCCAGCAATATTGAAACGTTCTTCAACCTTATCCAACTCGACGGCAACAACCCCCTTGTCATTCAATCAGAGAAGTTTTGTCTCTCCCAACAAGCATTGCAGCAACTGGCCAGCCGCTGGCACCTGGCACAAACCACCAAATGGCAAGCCAAGCTGAGCACCGCGTTCAGCCCGGGCGCGCTGATGGAGTCGCTGGTCAAAGCCTACGGCACACCAGAAATATCCCAACCCTGGTTTGAGTCGATCATTGGCTTGGCCGACAAGGTTCAAGACGCCACCCATGGTGAAGGGTATTGGGTGGATCACTGGCTCTACAACCTCGACTTGCTCGACAGCTTTGTGTCCCTGTTTCCCGACCAGACCCCTACCCTGCTCTTTGGGCAACGGCAATACACCTTTTATGACAACGACCATGTGGTGCAGCCACGTGCAAAGAAATACGTGTTGCGCACTGATGGCTCGATCAGGCAATTGCATGCGGTTGGTCAAGACGCCGAAAAAGCCAAGCTGATTGCCAAACGCACCGAGCATCCAAGGCTGATGCGCACGCAGCACGGTACCGGCGCTGTTTATCGCAGCACCTTGTTTGAAAAGCTGGTGTGTTTGCTGGCAGTCAAAGCCACGCTGTTTGATCCCTTCGGAGTTGCCCTGGAGATGGAAACCGAAAAGCCTGGTTGGTGCGATGCGCTCAACGGCTTGCCCGGCTTGTTTGGGTCGTCCACACACGAGGCGTATGCGCTGCAAAGAGCTATCACCTTTGCTCGCCACGGACTTGCAGCTTACGATGTCGCGCAGCCGATTGAATTTCCGGCAGAAGTAGCAGACCTGATTCGCTCTGTCACCCGTATCTTGAACAACGCCGATCCGCATGGCTTCTACCCAACATGGGACCAGCTCGCCAGTACCCGGGAGTCTTTCAGGCACCAAACCCGGCTGGGTATTGCAGGCGACACTGAGCGGCTCACAAGCGACGTCCTTTCAGCTTTATTCGATGCAGTTCATGCCACCCTGAGCCGTGGTCTTGCCAAAGCCAGAGACGCACATGGCCTGCCAGTGAGCTATTACATCAACGAAATTGCCGAGCATGAAATTTTGGCTCCTGAGCCGGCCGAGCGTGGCGCCGACGACGAAACACCTGTTGTGCATGTGCGCGCACTCAAGTTCCGCCACAAACCAGTCAGCGCGTTCCTGGAAGGCAGCGTTCAGGCGCTGCGCACTGTCGGCTCTGCGGTCGAAGCCAAGGCGCTTTACGAGGCGGTTCGTGCCTCTATGCTGTATGACACCAAGCTGGGTATGTACAGAGTCAATGCGCCGCTGGATGACATGAGTTTTGAAATTGGACGCAGCAAAATATTTGCGCCAGGCTGGCTGGAGAACGAATCCATCTTTTTGCACATGCACTACAAGTTTCTGCTGGAGACGCTGCGCAGCGGGCTGCACGCCGAATTTTTTGCTGACTTGCAAAAAGGACTCGTCGCCTTTCTTGACCCAAGCACTTACGGCCGCTCTCCGCTGGAGAATTCCTCTTTCATTGCCAGCAGCCGCTTCCCGGATGCCAAGGTGCACGGGGTGGGCTTTGTTGCGCGTTTGAGCGGTGCCACTGCGGAATGGATCAGCATGGTGCTGCACATGGGGCTGGGCGCTGCGCCGTTTTTGGTGGAGGCGGGCGAGCTGCGCTTTAAACCACAACCGGTACTAGCCGATTGGTTGTTTACCAGCCAGGCCAGTGGCGGCTTTGCAGCAAACAGCTTTGGCTTCAAACTGTTTGGCAAGACTTGGGTGGTTTACAACAATCCCAAACGGCAAAACACCTTTGGGCAAGATGCTGTCGCGCCGGTGGCATTCGAGTTGACCTATGCCGAAGGCACAACGCAAACCCATACGGGTGACTCGTTGCCTGAGCCTATGGCGGGTGACCTGCGCGATGGCAAATTGCAGAATTTGGTAATCACTTTGGGCTAAAGCTTAAATTGTCTATCGCCCTAAACGCTGTTTGTAAGGTAAGTGGCGATAGAGTGCGGCGGCAGCTCAGTGGCCGCAGTTTCAATTCCTAGTTTTAGTGCGAAGGCAATGGCTTGGTCAGTGCGGTTCATCACCACCACGGCCACCGAGCCATCCGGGTTGGCAAACGCGGTGCTCTGCAGGTCTTGCCGGCTGGCGGCGCAGAGCACACGTTGGGCACCTGGTTTGATGAAACGGCTGAAATGCCCCAGGTAGTAGTACGAGCTTTGGTGCATCAGCGTGTCATTGACGGTGTTTGCCAAGATAGGCGCACTACACAAGTTGCCTACATGGTTTGGTCCACCGGTTTCATCGAGCATCAGGTTCCAGTCGATCCAACCCACTGTCCAGCGGTTCAGGTCGTTGATGATGTTGTGGGCGTAACGCTCGCCTAAGTCCCACGAGCCCGTGTGCGGGCCGCCTTCCTGGCAACCTTCGGTGAACAACAACTGCTTGTCTGGCCAGGCATCGTGGGTGAGTTGCACTTGTTCAAAATGCGCCTCACCGTACCAATGAAAGCCAGCACCCCACACGTACTTGGCAGCTTCAGGGTCAGAATACACCACGCTGGCGCGCTGCACCAGGTGGTCTCGGTTGTGATCCCAAATCACGATCTTGACGTGGCCTAAGCCAGCTGCTGCCAACGCTGGCCCTAAGTGGTCGCGCACAAAATCGCGCTCTTCTTCGGCACTGTAAATGCAAGAGTCCCAGCGTTGGGTCGCCGCGGGCTCGTTTTGAACCGACACCGCCCACACCGGCACGCCCTCATTCGCGTAGGCTTGAATGAAGCGCACAAAACACTGTGCCCAAGCGTGGCGAAATTCGGGCAGCAAAAAACCGCCGTGGTTCATCTGACCATTGCTTTTCATCCAGGCCGGTGGGCTCCAGGGCGAAGCAAGCAGCTTGATGGGTTGCTTGGCAACTTTTTGCGCGGCCTTAATGAAGGGCAGCAGCGCTTGCCGATCGCGGTCAATGTTGAAGCTATTCAAGTCGACATCGCCAGGTTCTTCGACATGGGCGTAGTTACCCAGCGAAAAGTCGCAGCTGTTCATGTGTACTCGGCAAAGGCTGTAGCTGTGGCCTTGCTCGCTGTCGAAGTAGTTCTTCAGAACTTCATCTTGACGAACTGGGCTCAGCTTCTGCCAAGTGATGGCTGCGGCTTCGGTGAAAGCGCCGCCAAACCCCACGATTTGCTGAAATTTTTTTTCAGGACAAACCCAGACTTGATCGGCGAATTGTTTGTCATCTGTGCTTATCAGCCGGGACTGTCTGCTTAATCCATCCAGACAGTCCCTGGCGGTGAGATAAACATGCATCAATCAGAGTTACCGAGCCCAAAAGATATTGTCCAGTCTGATCTCTGGCAAGCCGGTTCGTGCAGTGTTGCCAGTCTCGCTGTAAATATCCGCTACAGATAACCTGGTGAGGATAAAACGCAAATCAAGGTCTGGGTTGGCCGCTTTGAACGCACTCAGCGGAATACGCACATCACACCATACAGCGGGACTGTTGCTGCAGTAGCCGAAACTGTCACCCGGAGCTACCAGCACATTGGCTTCAACCACACGGCCAAGCTCAGTGTCGCTTGACAAGCCAATTCTGAGCTTGCCTGCATAACTGGTCTTGATACTGAAGTTAACTGAACCCCCCGCAAAGTTAGACATATTGGAGCTGACAACCGGAACATCGACGGACTGCCACAGCAAGCCCCAGCCATAGTCTCTTGGCGTGAAGTTGCGCAGTCGAATGAAATTGCTGGTGGGCAGCGAAGCGCCCAAATCGCCAGATGCCGAATCGCCGACGGCAGGGTAATCCGAGACGAACGTACCACCATCAAAAGCGTCCGCTCGCATCCCAGGAGGCCAGCCTGTCACCGCCTCTGAATGAATGATCAGTTTGGCATCCGTAACCGCAGAGTTCAATTGTGGTGGCTGGAAGAAAATAGCATTAGCCTGGTTGCAGCTACCTGCCTCTTTTAACCATGTGGCGGATGGTTTAAGGCTTTGTGCTGAACAGCGAGCCTCGCGCGCCACATTAAACAAGCCCCAGCCGTTGTCGTCACCTTTCCAGGGTTCATCAAACGCTTCAAAATAAAAGACGTTCTTGGGACCCGCACCGGCCTTGCCTTCGGCGGCCCATGCCATCAAGCGATCCAGATACATTTTCTGATTGACCGGATGCGCCAAAAAGGTGTACCACTTGTTGGAGGGGTTGACCGCCATCCAACCGGTTTCACCAATCACGATGGGCATTGCACTGAACCCTTTTGAATCGAGAGATGAGCGCGCAGCCTGGTAGTCCGCTTTTGTAGAAGCCATGGCCGCATCCATCATGGCGGCGGCGCGTTGCTGAAGGTTAGTGACACTCAATTGTTTCCAGTCCCATTTATCGGGTAAAAAATGGGTATCCACCATTGAATAGGTGTGTACAGCGGCAAAGTCAATGACGTCGAAAACAGCGCGATCAGATTCTTTGGCGTAAAACAACCAATTGTCATCGGTCGTGACAGGTTGTTTGATCTGACTGCGAACGGTAGCAATATTCTGTGCCAGTTCGGATGGCTGAATTTTGTGGTCGCTCCAACTCACCAAAGACTCGTTGCCCACGCTGACTGCTGCGACGATGTTGGGGAAACTATTGGCCAGTGCAACCCCAAAAGCCATTTCTTTCTTGTTGTCAAAGTCACTATTGCCCGCCATCCACATACCCAAATAGACCTTGAGGTCGAGACCGTTATCCTGAATCACACGTAAAACGCGCTGCGCGACTTTTTCGTCACTGTTAAAGACCCGAACCATTCCAAAGCCAGCAGTTTGTAACAGGGTCAGGTCTTGGAGCACTTGTGCATCGGTGATGACTTCATTGACGCGATCTTCATTTTTCAGCGAAGTCCTGAAAGGCGAATAATTGACTGCCTTGCGGGATATGAAATCTACGCTAAGTGGCCGTAGCCCGCCTGCTGTGGTTGTGACATTCGTCACTGGCGTGGTGCCACCGCCGCCACAGGCAGTCAAAGCAAACACGACAACCGCAGCCGTAGCTACTTTGATTACTGTAACGGTTCGACGAATTGAACCAAAAATGACGGCATTCATAAATTGTCCTTAAGCTCAGTTGTATTAAAAACCATACGTAATTTGAACGTTGAACCAGTGGCCATTTTTGGCGATGCGGGAGTCCACAGCGGTGAACGCATCGTTGCCTGGCATGGATATTGGCGACAAACCCCGGTTGGCGTAGTGCACAGTGCCGAGAGAAAAGTCAATATTTCTCTCTCTGCCAAAATCACCTTTATCAAAGGCATATTGCAAGCCAAGCACAGCGAGCAGGGCTGAGTTGTCTTGTCCCCGGTTACTGGGGTTGTCAGTTTTCGCAGTACCAAAATGAAGCATACCGATGGACGGAGTCCATTTGCCAACACGATAGCGTGCCCCAAGAACCACGTCATAAGAACTGGCCGGATAACCCGGGTTCGCCACACCATTTAGCGTGCCATTCCAGTTCACATTGAACATGTTGTTCCATTGCAAAGTGTTCGGGTTTTGCACCGCATTTGCACCACTCCACCAATTGCGACGGACGCCAGCCGAGAGTTCAAGTTGGGGCGTAGCCCAATAACGCCCCATAACCATCGTGATGCCCTGACTGGACTTGCTCAACAATGGGTCATCTAAAGAGGATGCAGTCAAGCCAGTGAAAGGGTTATGCCCCCAGGAGCCAGGGCCACCGTTTTTTGTATCTTGCACAATCAGGGAAAGCTCAAGCGGGCCACGCCAATATTTACCGAAAAATTCAAAAAAAGAGGGTTTGTTCTTTTTGAAGTTGGTCTCTCCCCGGTCATAAGTGCCCTCCAAAACCAGATCGCCCTCAGCAACGTCAAAGAGTCGCGACTGATACCTGATGGCGTTGGTCAGCAAACCATATCCCGCGCCACTGGACGACCAGGCCTCAGCCAACCCGAGGTTGCTACCGAAAGGATAGTCTGCTTCTGCCCACGACCTTGTTGTTGTGGCACCAATAGTGAGACGGCCATAGTCTTCATGGCTGAGAGTGACGTTTTTTTCGTACCAAAACCCGGGAATATCCACTTTGCTGCCAGTCCGGTCGTCGTAGGGACGCTTACCGTCCACAAAGCCATCGCGCCAGCGTTGGCTCAGCAGAGTCTCAAACTTGAAGCCTTGGCCGAGCTTGAATTTGGCACCCAGGTAAGGTTGCACGATCAACACCTGTGTGCTCACGTTTTCGATGGGTCGGCCTGGCAATATCGTGTCCGCCCATATTTTTTGTTTGCCTTCGGTCGGCCCCGCCCACTGACAATTCAAGCAACGCTTGTCTTGCACCCCGAAAGAGGCCAGCGCAAAACCAGAAAAGCTGAACATGTTGTCTGGACCGAATTCAACGGCTTGGCTCAGACCCGATGTGGTGGCCAGAACAATGGCCAACAAACCATGACGCAAGGGCGGCTGCCGCAGAGCAGATTGGTTAGCGTATCGGTTTATTGAAGCCCGATTTGTAAAGCTGGAAATGGATTTCATGATGGTGACTGGTCTGGTTAATGTGAAAGCGCTTTCAAATTGACCCGATCATCGTTCTTTTTTTAAAAAATGAAACTCAGTATTTTCCCTAGGTCACCAGTATCAACAATCGGAATCCCGGTTAATCCCAAATAATCGATTAGGCGGCACTTCGTGCCTGCATGATGCCTGACGGTTGATTTGCGGCCATTTTGCCCGTCCGCTCGTCGTCCATAGCTACGGCTATGAACGCCTCTCGGCCAGCCAAACTGCCTCGCAACTCACCTCGCCATGCATTCATGCCCTATTGGATTGTTTGGGTTAATCAGGGTTTACCCTTTTCGGGTAAGCCCGTGGCTGTATTTTGAAAGCGCTTTCATTATGATGTGGCCTTCCTTCCTGGTTTTTAAAAGGTACAGCTATGAATGTCTTGAAAAAATGGAGTACCGGGCTTTTGCTTGGTTTGAGCATTGCGCTGATGTCAAGCGCCCAACCCGTCACACTCGGCAGCGGCAGCTATCACCTGTCGCCCAAGCGGGGTGACCAGGCACCGCCTACTGCACCGTACCGCACCGATGTGATGCTCAAACGCGCCGCGCCCACCAACCAATGGTATTCGACGCTGATCTTCAATCCCAAGCCCGAGGCGCTGTTTGCGCACCCGCTCACGCTCAGAACCACGCCCGCCGGACTGGAGGTCGCCCTGCCCAGCAAGCAAGTGGTGCCAACTGAATTTCGTGAAAACGAAATTCATTACCCCCACCGCGATCCGCTGGTGATTTCGCCGGTGGCTTTCGAGCCTGGACTGGCAAAGTTGGCAGGTGCATCAGACTGGGCAGTTGACATCGCGATGGACTGCGATGCCGACCAGATGCGGGTCACCACGGCCCACGGCAGTCCCTATGCCTACATCACGCTGTCGCGCGGCGATGTGCGCATTAAGCTGCCATCGACTGGCGATCGGTTTGCCAACGATGCCGATGCACGCGTACTTGCCTTGCACATTGGCGGCAAATCGTACGCCCTGTTCGGTCCCACCGGCGTGCGTTGGGAACAGGTCTCGCCCACCGAATGGATCGGCCACCTTCCTGCGGGTAAAGGTTACCTGTCGGCGGCGGCCTTGCCAGACGACCACTTAGAGAGCCTGCAACTGCTAACACGTCACGCTTATGCGTTCCTGCAAGATACGCATGTTGATTGGCGCTTCGACCCAGCCACCAGCAAGGTCGAGAGCACCTTTACCGCCAAAACCCACGTGATGGAGGGGGCTGACAACGGGCCGCTCTTGGGGCTGTACCCGCACCAATGGTTCAACAATGCATCGGTTGCTGACAAGTTGGGACCTGCCTACGACAGCATCCGTGGCAAGATTCGACTTCTTGCAGCGAACCAGTTCAAGATTGAGCGCACCTACCACGGTGTGTTACCGCATTGGCCAGGCCTTAATGAGGGATCGGGGGCTTCTGAAATCAACGACCTTCTGAAGATTGATTTGCGCAAGCGTCGCACACTCATACCCATTCGGGAGAACATAGACAACTGGCGCGTCAGCGCTTACTGGCAGGGCAAGGGCTTGACACGCACGACCCAACTCGCCGCGGTGGCCGAGCAGCAAGGCAACACCGACGCTCGTGAACAGTTGCTAACGCTGGTCAAAGAGCGTATGCAATGGTGGTTTGGCGGCACCGGCCGCAGCTATTTCCATTACAACAAAGACTTGGGAACCGTGGTCACCTACCCCGACGAGTTCTTTGCCGCTGCAGAGATGAACGACCACCACTTCCATTACGGCTACTGGATCCGCGCGGCGGCTGAAATCGCGCTGCGCGACCCGGCTTGGGCGGCCAAAGACAAATGGGGCGGCATGGTGGACATGCTGGTAGCTGACATCGCCACAATGCAGCGCGGCCGCACCGACTTTCCGTTCCTAAGACCTTTTGACCCGTATTCTGGTTTCTCGATGGCTTCCGGCGTTGGCCTGTACGACTTTGGTAACGGGCAGGAGTCCACATCAGAAGCGATCAACGCATGGGCTAGCATCATTCTTTGGGCTGAAGTGACCGGCAACCGTGAACTGCGCGACCTCGGCATTTACCTGTACACCACCGAGATTGATGCCGTCAGCCACTACTGGTTCGATGTCCACCATCTGGTGTTCCCGCCTGAATACAAGAACGTCGAGGCCAGTTGGGTGTTTGGTGGCCGCTACGCACACAAAACCTGGTGGACTGACGAGCCGCGCCAGACCAAAGGCATCAACTTGCTGCCGGTCACTACCTTCTCCACCTACCTTGGACGCGACCCGGCTTACGTCAAACGCAATGTCGACATACTGAAGCCCGAGACCGAAAGCTACAACGCCATCGGCAAGTTCCCACCCAATCCACCACCGCAAGATGTCTGGCAGGACGTGTTCGCCAAGTACCTGGCGTTGGCCGACCCAGCAGCAGCCTTGTCCCAATGGGATCGGTACGGCAGTGTTGAATCTGGTGACACGCGCACCCACACACTGCACTGGATGCTGAGCCTGCAAGAGATGGGTACGCCAGATTTCAGCGTGACCGCCAACACCACGCTTTACAGCGTGTTCAAGCGCGCCGACGGGCGCAAGACCTACTTGGCCTATAACGCTGGCAAGACGCCAATCACTGTCAAGTTCAGCGACGGCAAGAGCTTAAACGTGGCACCGGGCACGCTTGGCCGGTTGTGATAAGAAATGCCACCATGGCTTGCCTGCTGATCGCGTTAGGAATGGCGAGATGTCCTGGATGAACGGAAGAAGCAGCGTCATCTGCTTCTGTCACTTCACCCGTTTTCCGCCGAGCTGAGATGCACGTAAAAACCATAGTTACCTCGCGCGGACGATAAACGCTAATCTTTTGCCTGATGGACAACAGCCTATTCACAAGCTCACTACACCGCTGCTACCCGAAAACACCAATCCAAGTTGCTGGATTTATCTTCAAATAAACAATCTGATGAAAACCTCGCCACAAACCAAGGGAAAGCCCTAGTGTCACAGACAACATATCTCACTATATTAGATGAAAGCGCTTTCATGAACTCGCTTTCTTTGACTGCTTCATACCAACATTCCTGTTAGGAGACACTTCAATGGATCATTTTGGAAAAACTTTTATTTTGTCGACTTGTGCCCTGGCTGCATCCTTGCTGATCAGCGCCTGCGGAGGAGGTTCAGCAACCGACACCGTGCCGCCGACAGTTGCCATTACATCATCCGCAGCTACGAATGGCACCGTGATATACACCTTCGCTTTTAACAAGGAACTCGCCGCAAATACATTTGTGCTTGAAGACATACTTGTCACAGGTGGTACGGCAGTTAACCTGTCGCAGGTTGACGCAACACATTTCAGAATGACCGTCACTCCAACTGGTAGTGCCGTAACGGTTGCAGTTCCTGCCGGCAAATTTGATGATCTTGCACACAACTTCAATACTGTCGCAGCGGTCAATACCTTGATCATTCAGACTGATGGTGGTGGGGGCACTGGCACTGGAGCCAGCACAGCGCTGGTGTCCTTCGAGGAAGCCACTGCACCCACGCTGACCGGCTTCGGCGGTGCTGAAGATGCCACCGTGGTCATTGACCCGGCAGGGGGCACAAACAAGGTTGCCAAGGTTGTCAAATCGGCCACAGCCGAACTTTGGGCTGGCACCACCGTATCCACCGGTGCCAACGATTCCATCGCCACCATTCCCTTTACCACCGCGGCTACGACCATGACGGTGCGTGTGTATGCCCCAGCTGCCGGCATCCCGGTGCGCCTGAAGGTGGAAACCGCAGGCGACCCGACCCGCTCGGTTGAGACTGAGGCCACCACCACCGTAGCCGGCGGCTGGCAGACCCTGACCTTTAACTTTGCCAGCCAGGCAGCGGGCACCGCCGCGTTGAACCCAGCCTTCACCTACAACAAAGCATCTATCTTTTTCAACTTCGGCATCACTGGCGCTAATGGCGGTGGCGGAACTTTCTTCTTCGATGATGTCACCTTTGGTGCGGCAACGACAGGTGGCACTGGCACTGGCACTGGCACTGGCACTGGCACTGGCACTGGCACTGGCACTGGCACTGGAGCCAGCACAGCGCTGGTGTCCTTCGAGGAAGCCACTGCACCCACGCTGACCGGCTTCGGCGGTGCTGAAGATGCCACCGTGGTCATTGACCCGGCAGGGGGCACAAACAAGG
>Ga0210011_1001250_pt1 | contig 24323 bp, 20 predicted proteins | sample CryGeymeta201502_FD_183972 | JGI IMG/M metagenome (GOLD analysis project Ga0210011, IMG submission 183972) | Groundwater microbial communities from Crystal Geyser aquifers in Utah, USA - Crystal Geyser metaG 2015-02 (SPAdes) (version 2) | ecosystem: Environmental > Aquatic > Deep subsurface >...
AGAAGGCATACTAACAACTCTTGTTGAAATACCTTTTTCTTCTAATATTGCCTGAGCGTTAAAGGCATATTGAACTTCTGAACCTGACCCAATTAATAGTAACTCAGGTTTACCATTTTTTGCTTCTGACAAAATGTATGCACCTTTTTCAGTGAGTACAGCAGCATTTACTTCTGAACGCTCATAAACAGGTAAATTTTGACGAGTAAAGACTAATGCAACGGGCGCATTCCTTATTTCAAGAGCTTTTTTCCAAGAATAAACGGTTTCATTAGCATCTGCAGGTCTTAAAACGACTACATTTGGAATGGCTCTTAAAGCCGTTAAATGTTCAATGGGTTGATGTGTAGGACCATCTTCGCCTAATCCAATGCTATCGTGCGTGAAAACTAGTATGGGATCAATTTTTGACAAAGCAGCCACACGAATTGCAGGTTTACAATAATCTGAAAAGACTAAAAAGGTAGCAACATACGGTTTTAAAACGCCATGCATAATCATTCCATTTGCAATTGAAACCATTGCATGTTCACGAACTCCAAAATGAATGTTTCTAGCATCATAAAGATCTGCATCGATAAATGCTTCACCATTTATCTCAGTAATGTTACTTCCAGCCAAATCAGCTGAACCGCCAAGCATCATAGGAATACGACTTGCAAAGAAATTAAGCGCTTTACCAGATGCTTTTCGAGTTGCAACGCCTTTTTCATCAGCTGGATAAACAGGTAAATTGTCTGCCCAACCTTCAGGATATGTACCCGAAAGCATTTGAATAGCTTTAGAATGTGCAGCTTCATCAGACAATTTTAACTCCATCATCATTGCATTCCATTCTGCTTCTCTTTCTTTACCATATTGAATGGCAAGACCCATGTGTTCTGAAACTTCCATTGGGATATAAAAACTTTTATCAGGATCCCAACCGTATGCTTCTTTGGTTAGTCTAATTTCTTCTTTACCTAATGGTGCACCATGTGATTGTTCTGAACCTTCTTTATTTGGGCTACCAAATCCAATTTTTGTTTTACAACGAATGATTGATGGTTTATCTGAAACTTGTTGAGCTTCTTTAAGTGCAGTTTCAATCTCAGCACGATTATGCCCATCTATGGTCTGAACGTGCCAACCATAAGATTCAAAACGAAGTTTCACATCTTCTGTAAATGTACAATCTGTATTTCCTTCAATACTGATATTATTATCATCATAAAGATAAATGAGCTTTCCTAATTTCAGGTGACCCGCAAAAGAAGCGGCTTCATGTGAAATACCTTCCATCAAATCGCCATCTGAGACAATTGCATAGGTATAATGATCAATAACTCTAAAATCTGGTGTATTTAATACCGAACCAAGATGTGCTTCTGCTAAAGCGAAGCCAACACCATTGGCAAATCCTTGGCCTAAAGGTCCAGTTGTTGTCTCAACACCAGGTGTATGTCCAAACTCAGGGTGCCCAGGAGTTCTACTACCCCATTGTCTAAATTGCTTAATATCATCGAGAGTTACATCATAGCCCGTTAAATGCAACATGGAGTACAAAAGCATAGAACCATGACCAGCAGATAAAACGAAACGATCTCTATTTATCCATTTCGGATTTTTAGGATTATGTCTTAAAAATTTTTGGAACAATACATAGGCGACATCAGCCATTCCCATTGGCATTCCAGGATGTCCTGAATTTGCTTTTTGAACGGCATCCATTGAAAGCGTACGAATGGTATCTGTACTAAGTTGAGCTATAGATTTTTGCATGAATCAGACTAATTACTGAGTTTTTAATAATCCCCAAAGATACCACATTGAAATAAAAGCACTAAACTTTTTTGCTTTTCTAAACTAGATTCCAAAAGAAAAGCCCCGATAAACGAGGCTTAAAAATTAATTTGCTTTCTTACATTTCAGCTCAAATTCAATTTCGTGTTGAGCAACCGTTTTAAACTGTCCAAATGATGCCTGTTCATAAGCTTCACAAGCTGCATTTACATTTCCTTGATTTTTATATGCATAACCTAATTCAAACCAAACTTTTGCACGATCTGTTTTTCCACCTTTTTCAAATTGTAATGCTTTATTGGCGTATTCAACGGCTAAATCAAAAACAGCTTTTTTGTTATTTGCTAATGATAAACGATAGTATGTCTCAGCAAATTCATTGTCGTATTGAATAGCTTTGTTTAGTAACTCAATCGCTTTATTAAAGCGTTTTGCCTCTATTTCTTTAGAGCCTACATAGACTAAATAATCACGTGCAGCTTGTTCAGCTTGTCTTGCAGAGTTATTATCGCGTGTTGCTAACCCAATTTCTATAGCTTTATCAAAGTTTTCTAATGCAAGTTCAATATTATTAGCTATTTTCTCAACTAGACCTAACTGATAATAAACGCTACTATAATTCGGATTCAATTCTAACGCTTTTTTATAATTTGAAACCGCATTTTCCATGTCTTCTTTTTTGAAAGCGGCATTTCCTAATGAAAAATATAATTTAGGTATAATGTCTTTTGCTTTTCCTTCAATTTGTTTATTACCAAACTTGATAGCTAATTCAAATGCTTCTTGAAATGCTACAATGGAACCAACTACATCTTTATTTTTGTAAATAGCAGCAGCGATTTTATATTGAAGTGGTGGAATTTGGTCACCTGCTTTTTTCTTAATTTCATTTGCCTGTTCACCAACAGCATCAGACATTTTTATTACTTCGAAAAATTTTACTTTTGCTTCAGCAGACTTCGAATCTTTTACAAGTTGGTACCCTTCGTTAAATGCTTTTATCACATCTTCATAAGACTGAGCATTGGCGTTTGTGAAAACTGTTAGGATTATTAATGACAATAAGATCAATTTGAAACGACTGTTCATAGTTTACGTGATTGATTATGGTAGATATTCAGGTTACGCCGATTTGGCACTAAGTTCTAAAAATAATGATAGATAGCGAATAGTAAAACAAAAACTTTTATTTAAATGGGTAACTCAAAAGTATATACACCTTTTGGCAAACTTGTGCTTACAACCCAAGGATTCAAACGCTTTAAATCATAATAAGTTAAACTATACTTCTGCAACCAAACAGGAAGGCTAGGAATAGATTGCCTAACCACTACTTTTTTTGTTTGTTCTTGTTTATAGGCCTCGCTTTTAGGTATGTAATAACCATATAACTCAGGATTTTCTAAAATGGCCTTAACTGCAAGAATTCTAAATACATAACGTGATGTTTCTTGATTAATATGTAGCTTATAGTAATTTTTTGTTTTTTGTTCACTAATTGTTCTTGATGTTCGAGAAACACCCATATTGTAAGAAGCCGCAGCAAGTGTCCATGAGCCAAATTTTTCTTTTGATTCTCTTAAATATCGAACAGCTGCACGAGTAGCTTTTTCTGTATGCATTCGTTCATCAATATATTTATTTACTTTTAAACGATAACGTTTTGCGGTTTCAGGCATAAATTGCCACAATCCAAGTGCACCTTTTGGCGATCGAATAGTCGGAATTAAATCAGATTCAATCGCTGATAAATAAATTAAATCAAGCGGGGCTTTCTCTTCTCTAAGAATTTGCTCTAGTTCTGGGAAGTATTTACCTCCCCTTTTTAAATAGAACACGACCTGATATGATCTCTGTGCGGTTATATATAACTCCCTTTCGAATCGTTCTAAGATATCAGGGTCTTCTAATGGAACTCTTTCTCCACAAAAATCTAATCTTTCAGGAATAGGCAAAATGATCGGGATATTCGACATTGAACCTGTTTTGGAAACAATTTGAGGTTGTGGAGTATCACCTTCATTATAGATTCTAGCCTTTAGTTCTTTTTCTACAGCCAAGTCAACCTCTGCTTCAGTATAGGCTAATGATGCGGGTTTTACTGGCTTATTTGAACTCAAAAGTGAATACGATATCAATGTAATAAATAAAATTAAGCTGAATCCCGCAATGAACGGAGCATATTTACTCATGTAAAGTTTGGCTTAAGTTCTTCTGTTTTATAAAAACGATTTATAATTTCGATCGCCTCATCTGTTGAATCTGTAATATGAAATAAGTCAAAATCTGAAACAGAAATCGTTCCTTGCTTTATAAGTGTTGATTTTAACCATGTAATTAAACCTTCCCAAAATTCAGAGCCGATTAAAACGATGGGGAAAAGTGATATTTTTTGAGTTTGAACCAAAGTGATGGCTTCAAATAATTCGTCTAGTGTTCCAAATCCACCAGGAAAAACAATAAAACCTTGGGCATATTTAACAAACATTACTTTTCGAGCAAAGAAATAATCAAATTTGAAATAATATTTCGGGTCAACATATTGGTTGGGTCTTTCTTCAAATGGCAAACTTATGCACAAACCAACTGATTTCCCTTTTTCTAACGATGCTCCTTTGTTTCCTGCTTCCATGATTCCAGGACCTCCACCAGTAATCACTCCAAAACCAGATTTCACCAATTTTTGTGCCACTTCTATCGCCATTTGGTAATAAATGGAATCTTCTTTAATCCTAGCACTACCAAAAATTGAAACACATGGACCTACTTTAAATAATCCATCATATCCATCAACAAATTCACCCATAATTTTGAATACTCGCCAAATATCTCGCTCAAAATCACCTTCATAATTTCGTACAGGTTGCTGATTTAATGCTTTTATTTTGGCGTCTTCATTGGGATTAAATTGCATTTTTTTTAAAGTAGAACTGATTGATTTTAAATTTATTGTTAATTTAGTGTCAAATTAGGAAGTCTTTTACAGTTTTGGAAGTTAAATCGTGAAAATTTAAAATCGAAACGTAAAACGTATTTGTGGAGTAATTTCACCATTTATAACTGATGAACGAGTCTGAACACTTAAATCGTCTGAAACATCAAAATCTCTGAGATGAGCAAAAATATAGGCATCTATTACATTTAAACCATAGGTGAGGATAGTAAATACTACCATTTTATCTCGTTCATTTCGATAATAATCTCTGTAATACAATAGTCCTTCAGATCGTACTCCGACTAAATAATCAGGAGTTGGACCATATTTTTCATCTGCATAGGCTTCATTTGTTGCTGCAAATGAATTGTAATAGGCTGCTCTATAATCAACATATTGTCCATTTAACCAATACGAATAATATCCAACCCCAAGAATTGCGGCATAAACAATAGGAGCTTTCCATGCTTGTTTGTTTGTAATCTGCCCCCAACCTGGAAGAATAAGTGATTTTAACATCACATTTTTTGGTTTTGGAACCGTATCACGTACAGAGAATTCTTTTTTTGAATCGCTCGTTCTTTTCGTAACAGATTCTTGAGCTGTTAATACTGTTGCACCGAACAACAGTATCAACAAAGTGCTAATTAGCCATCGATTCAAATAATTGAAGCAGACGTTCGAGATCGTCTTCAGAATAATATTCAATCCGTATTTCTCCGCCTTCGTGTTTTTTCTTAACCTCAACTTTTGTGCTTAAACGAGAACGTAACCGTTTCGATATGGCATCTAGATGAATTTCATATTCATCTTTTTTCGTGTTAATTTTATTTTTTCTTGGCTTGGCTGCTTCTGTTAATTTCCGAACTGCTTCTTCAATCTGACGAACTGAATAATCTTCTTCAATAGCTTTGTTTAGTAATTTTTCTTGTATTCGTTCGTCAGTAATACTTATTAATGAACGGGCATGACCTGTGCTAATTTTGCCTTGTTTTAGCGCAGCTTGAATAAATGCAGGCAGATTTAATAAACGTAATAAGTTTGTAATCGTAGTACGATTTTTTCCAACTTTTTTAGCTACTTCCTCTTGTGTAAGATTACATTCATCAATCAATTGCTGATAACCCATGGCTATTTCAATCGAATTCAAATCTTCTCTTTGAACATTTTCAATAAGAGCTAAAGTAATGGAATCGTTATCTGTTGCTTCTCTTACATAAGCTGGAATGGTATCTGTTCCAGTCATTTTAGTTGCTCTTAGTCTTCGTTCTCCACTTATGAGCTCATATTTTTGATTACCTAAGTGCCGTACTGTAATTGGTTGAATAAGACCATGTTGTGAAATTGAATCACTTAATTCTTGCAAACGAAGTTCATCAAATTCTTTTCTTGGCTGATGGGGATTAGGCCGAATATTCCCAACTGGAATAAACAGAATAGTGTTTACTGGATCTTTAGGTTCTATAAAGGGATTAACTACAGGAGTAACTCCTTCAGTTTCTTTATCCATATTTGGAAAATAAGCTCCTAAGCCTCTTCCAAGTGCCTGACGTTTCGACATGTTTATTATTCTTTTTCCGTGGCTAAAACTGGACTGTGTTTAAACCGTTTTCGATTCCGTTTAATAATTTCTTTTGATAGAGATAGATAATTTTGAGCACCTGTAGAAACGGCATCATAAAGAATAACTGGTTTTCCAAAACTTGGTGCTTCTGCTAATCTTACATTTCGTGCAATTACGGAATCAAATACTTTGTCTTCAAAATACATTTTAACTTCGTTTGCAACCTGATTCGATAAGCGCGTTCTGTTATCATACATGGTTAATAAAACACCTTCTATTTCAAGTTGGGTGTTTAAATGTTGACGTACTATTTTAATAGTATTCAATAATTGACTTAATCCTTCTAAGGCAAAATACTCACATTGAACAGGAATAAGTACCGAATCAGAAGCTGTTAGAGAATTAATGGTTAATAAACCCAAAGAAGGTGGACAATCAATGATAATAAAATCATATTTATTCCGATTAGATTCAAGCGCATTTTTTAAAACTTGCTCTCTACCATGCCTTTCAATCATTTCTATTTCTGCTCCAACTAAGTTTATATTAGCCGGCACTAAATCAAGAAATGGCATTTCCGTTTTGAGTTTACACTCATCTATAGCTATTCCATCAACTAAAACATCATAAATTGATGAGGCAATGGTTTTTATATCAAAACCAACACCACTACTGGAGTTTGACTGTGGATCGATATCAATAAGTAAGGTAGGGTGTTCCAAGGCAGCTAAACTAGCTGCAAGGTTAATGGCAGTGGTTGTTTTACCTACCCCGCCTTTTTGATTTGCAATTGCAATTACTTTGCCCATGTAGAAATTGTTTAAAATTTTAGACTCTAAATATACATGCTAAAGGCTCTAATCACAAAGCCGATTACATAAAAATCACTTCAAAAGCGTTAGCTTTATAGTCTTTACAGAATTGTTTTGAATTAACTTAGCAAAATAAATCCCACTTGAAAATGCATGCGCATCCCATTGAAAGTGATAAGGTGTATTTCTCTCTAAAAACAAGAATTTCTGTACAAGTCTTTGACCTTCTATTGAGTAAATTTCAAAACGTGCCTGCCTTGTTTCTTTTGTTGTAATCTGTATGTTTGTCAGCGGATTAAAAGGGTTTGGGTAAGCGAAAAGCAAAAGATTTATTGGTTTTTCATTTTCTAGCTCATTTAATGAGGTAACCACAGCCGTTGATTTCGATTCCTTTCTATAGATTATATAACCTGAGAGTCCTCCTATCATTTCAGGATTTTTCCAAAATTGATTATGATTTTGTCTCACGGTATCTGTTCTAAGTGAATCGATTTCAATTCGTTTATAATAAAGCATTTCTAATGGATTTGGAGCTTCGTTAAAAATCGGGCTAATGGCATTAATCGTATCAATTGTACTTTCATAGCTTATGCCAATCCATAAATTTTTTGGTATGATTATACTTGTATCAGAAAATGTAAATTGTGCAGGTCTTATTTCTTCCGCTGTTACAACATAATCAACTGTAGATGAACTTCTTAATGCATTGCTTGGTAGAATGGTTAATGAGGAATCGATTTCATTCCAAAGCATAGCTTTTATTCTAGCTGAACTTAGCTCTACTTGATCATCGGTTCTTCCACCATAAAAAGAGAGATTCAAGCTATATATACGAATGGAGTCTTCAGCTAAATTGGAGAGATTCAAAGCCATTACTAAACCATTACCAAATCGTTTCCCATAATATTTATTTTCAGTTTCTTGTGAAAATAGTAAGGTATCGGAGTTTTCTTCATCAAAAAAAATAACATTTTCATCCGTTTTGAATATTGGATTTGATTGTACAGCAAGTTTAGAAATTACATTTTGACCTAAACTACTTTTTGGCAAAAAAGAAAGAGTGATACAGATTAGTAGGTAAATGGATTTCTTTATCATGTGAATATATTAGCAGTAAATAGATTTGTAAACAAGTTTTAAAGTAGTTTTAAAGTAAAAATCCATTAGAGTTACACTTAATAGAATCAACAAAAGCATGACCAAATAGCCATGCTTTTTATAAATAATTCAATAATAAATTTTTGATATTACTAAAACTACACTTATTGGGGCAATTTACGAGATTTTGTTAGTAGCAATTCATCATTGGCAGATTTTTCAATTAGAGGTTTTTCTATTAATCGAAGTTTCTTTGCATTTTTTAAAGCTAAAGAGTCTGGCATATCTGTTGAGCTGATATTGTAATCTTTAATCTCTAAGACATTTTTTTTATCAACCCATGCATGAGAAGCTGAAGAAGATTGTTTCTTCATTACTTGATTTGCATTTCCTGTTAGACCTTTACGTAGAACATCGGAATTTGAGTTGATGGCAGATCCTATTAAAAAAGATAACCCAAGTATAGCCACAACGGCTGCATATCGAACAATAGGTTGATGGAAAAACTGAGTAATTCTTCTTTTTCTACTGTTTTCAGAAGCTAAGCTCTGAATACTGCTACTTAGATTTTCTGGTGTTTTTAATACGGGAATCTGTTTTATTTGAGAAAGAGTTTTTCTCATTATTTCTATCTCAATAATGAGATTAGGATCTGATTTTACGAGGACTTCGAATTCAATGTGTTCGTCAAATTCCATCTCATTCATGAGATACTTAAGGCATAAATCCTCAAGGTCTTGCATAGGAAATTTCATGTTGCTGTTCGTTTTCAAACATTTTTCTCAGATTGATTAATGCGTATCGCATTCTTCCCAAAGCTGTGTTTATTGAAACTCCGGTAATTTCCGCAATTTCTTTAAATGACATTTCATAGTAATGACGCATCATAACTACTTGTTTTTGCTCATCAGGAAGATTAGCTATGTGTTTAATCAGGCTTTCTTTCGTTTGGTCAATTGCCATCATATCATCAGCTGATATTATACTTGCATCAGGTAATCGGTCGTAAAAATCACTTCCGTCTGGTTCATTAACTTGAGCATTCACATCAACAAAACGTCTGTGTTTTCTAATGTGATCGATAGTTGCATTGTGTGCAATTCTCATTACCCAAGGTATAAATTTACCTTGTTCGTCGTAGGTATCATCTAATTTTGAAATGACTTTTGTAAACGTCTCCTGGAAAATATCAGCGGCGATATCAGGATTGTTTACCATAGAATAAATGTACGAATACACTTTATCTTGATAACGTGAAAGAATTTCATTAAAAGCACGTTCGTCGTTCTTTTTTTGATAACGATGAACGAGTTGATGATCATCGAGTTCACTGTATTTTATGGAGCCTGATTGAAACAATTTCATAGTGCTGACCTTAACGCTTTAAGTTCAAATGTTAGTATGTAAAGAAAACAAAATCAAGTTAATTTGACTTGATTTACACAACCACAAATAAGTTTTGCTTATCATAAGAATAACTTATTATTTGTTTTTCAACGATTTATATTGACTAGGTTGTAGTAAGGATTTTTCGAATACGGTTGAATTTAATTCAATATCTCTTTTCGAATTCAGTGCCAAAAAAGACTTATCTGCCAAAATAGCGCTTTGCACTGAAACTCTGACTTAATGTAATATCTGTATGTCAACTTGTCTATCGCATTTTAATGTGATAAGATGCGATTTATTTCACATTTTTTTTATGACAAGCTGGACCTGATCCAGCTTCCCTGCCTAGTGAAGAATAGAATTCACTACACTTTATGTACTCTAAAGGCAGAAAGTTGAGTTCGACCGAGATCCTGAATCAAGTTCAGGATGACCGTTTTAGCTTCTGCCTTGATGGGCCTGACCCATCATCTTTGACTAGTGAAGAATAGAATTCAAATCTCGAAACAAAAAACCCTTATGCCAAGAACTTCGAGAACGATGACGCATGAACATCAAAGAAGGGTTTGGGAGATTTCATGATGGGCATTCAATTCCAGACTAAGCACAGGCGAAGATCCTGAATCAAGTTCAGGATGACCGTTTTTCTTTCCGTCATGATGGACTTGACCCATCATCTAGGCCTAGTAAAGAATAGAATTCAAATCTCGAAACAAAAAACCCTTATGCCAAGAACTTCGAGTACGTAGACGCATGAACATCAAAGGGTTTGGGAGATTTCATGGTACACATAATAAACTCGATGCAAAACTCAGAATCAATTTCTCTTTGCTCATTGCTCATTCATCATTTTCAGTCTAATTCATCATTTTATTTCGAAGATATCTCCGCTTAGACTCGATCGCATTTCTTGCTTTTGATTTTAGAGAAAAGACTCATCTCTGGTCGACATGACGTTTTTTTTAATTCACAATTAAATTTGCAACCATGGCGGATTCGGGTACAATTTCTCTGTACTTGCTGGCAATATTTTAGACTTATATCTGATGATTTCACTTAACTCTTTTTTTCTCTCTGCAACTAACTCTTCATCAGTCGAAGTCTTAATTTCAAAATCCAACTCATCAGATCTTCTCTTACAAAAGTTTAATTCAATAGACTTTAACGCACTCTTTGCCTTTCTGTACGGACCAAGAACTTCATCTTGATTTGCTTTCAACATTTCTTGCCCTTTTTCACTTATCACATGGCGATCAATCAAAATTTCACCCACCCACATCGGATAAGGATGCTCACGAGTCATGTAATAGGTAATACTGATGTCCTGTTTATCAATAAAACGCGTTTTCAAATCAATAAAAAGCTGCTTACACATCTCCGATTCAAAATATACATCATGACAATGCTCACCTATAAAAGCAATCATTCGCTCACCATGTATTAACATCAACTTAATGAGTTCCTCTTCAAATCGTGGGGCAGGAATAGAATTATCAATCGTTGGAGCAACTTGTACTACTAGCTGAGTCTTTGAAGAATTTTGCGTTTTTTTTGGAACTTCTGAACGCATAGGCTTATCCCAAACATCTGGAAATGGAGTACAAGAAACTTCCCATTCATCCGAAGCAATTGGAATTTCTTCATTAAGCCAAGAAGGAACATCATTCGATTTTTGAGGCACTACTTCTGCACTTATTGGAGGAGGTTCTGGTAAATTTGGAATTTGAATAAAAGGCTCATCTTTAAGCTCAATCGGCTTAGCCTTAATTTCTTCTTTTGGAGGAGTAAAATTTGCTTGATTTCTAGGCGGAGTAGAATTTTCTACTTTCTGATCATAGTGATCTTGTCTAGGAGGAAACGATTTCGTTGAATTTGAGTAGTTCAAAGTTTTTCTGTCCACCTTTTCTTTTCGTGCTTTTGCGGCAACTAATTGATTCAATTCCTGAAATAAGGTTCTATCTCCTATACTTGTCAATTGATGTAACTTTTGAATCATAGCTTCTCGTTCAATCGGATCTATAACCATTGCGATTAAACTAATCGCTCTTGCAACTACTTGTTTTTTATGACGAGGATCATCCCAAGTATCATGCTTCTTCTCTCCTTCAATCAAAAACTCAAGAAAATCGGCGGTATGTTGATTCTTGAATCCTAGAAATCCTTCTTTTCCGAATTGTTTTACAAACGTATCAGGATCTTCACCGTTTGGCAAGGTAAGCACTTTTACTGAAAGACCTTCATCAAGAGCAATAGGAAGCGCTCTCGACATAGCACTTTGCCCAGCATTATCTGCATCAAAAATTAAAATTAAACGCTCTGCATAACGATGCAAAATAGAAACTTGTTGAGGTGTAAAAGCCGTTCCAGAAGTCGAAACCACATTTTTTATTCCAACTTGATGGAGTTGCAATACATCCATATAGCCTTCAACCATAATGACTTCTTCTTGCTTACGGATTTCATTTTTAGCAATATTGATTCCGTATAAGGCTTCTGATTTATTATAAACTAGGGTTTGAGGCGAGTTAATATATTTTGCCGCTTTCACATCTCCCATCAAACGACCACCAAAAGCAATCACTCTTCCCATTGTGTTGATTACGGGAAACATGACTCTGCCACGAAACGTGTCATAAGGTTCACGACCCGTATCCGATTCTTTTAATAAACCCGCTTTGAATAAATATTCATCACTAATTCCCGCCGATTTTGCAGCATAAGCTAAACCTCGCCATGACTCTGGCGAATAACCCAATAGATATTCTTTAATAAAATCTCTTTTTAAGCCACGTTTTATTAAATAAGCTCTAGCCTCTTTAGCTTCGTCAGCTTCTCGTAAATGTTGATGATAAAAGGCCGTAGCAAATTTTAAGGCATGAAAAACGCCTTCCCTTTCATGTCGATTCGGATCGTCGTTAGCATTCCCTTCCGGAATAATGATATTGTACCGATTAGCAAGGAGCCTAACCGCTTCAAGAAAATCAACTCCTTCTTGTTCCATAACAAACGAAAAAACATCACCTGCTCGGCCACAGCCAAAACATTTATAAATACCTAAATGAGGTGAAACGTGAAAAGATGGCGACTTTTCGTTGTGAAACGGACAAAGTCCAGTAAAGCCATTTCCTGAACGCTTTAATTTCACACGGTCTGAAATGACTTCAACCAAATCGGCTGTAAGTTTTACTTCTTCTTTAATTTCATCGGTAATCATGAGATGGGTAAATATAAATGATGAAAGATGAATGAGAAATTAGAAATTGTTTTTTTGTTCAAAGCTTCGAAAGGTACTATATAATTCGTCTCTTAACTGATTTCAATTCAGTATTCCATTAAAAAATAAGAAATACCACAATCACATTTTCAAGAATCGAAACCTAATACCAGTGTCCGCAATTACTAGCGCCAGCGTCCGCTGGTGATTCAAAAATAAGAGTCAGCGTCCTCGCTGACAAGAAAATCCAATTTCTCATTGCTTAATACATCACTGCTCAGTTTAAAAACGAAGATCTCTCCGCTCCGACTCGTTCACAATTCTTGATTTGTGATTAACCAGTCTCTCATCTCCGGTCGAGATGACTTTGGGTTTATTTCAAAATTTATTAAACAACCTAAGAATTAGATGACGACTCCTGTCGACATGCCCGTTTTATTTTAAAACAATTAAATCAAAATACAATAATCTTGAAGCTAAGGTTAATTCGGATTTAATACCGGATACTTCTTTTTCTTGCTCTTCATTACTAAACAAGGGTACAAAATTATTTCTATCGTAAAACCGTAAAGCTTTCTCATTATTAAATGCATCAACAACGATGAATCTACAACCTGTTTTATTCCTTGAATCAATAAACCACGCTTTAATGAAGTCCATTAACTGATCACCTGTTGATTTATCCTGACCACCTATTCTTCGATAATTTTCGGCAACACCCAACCTGCCAATCATTACAGCAGGATAACTTTTCATGTGTTTTACTCTTGGAATAGGTGCAATTACTTTCTTTTTTCTCGCATTTGGCAAGATAAACGTTTTGATACTGTCATTGGCAAGAGTAAAAGCTGCAACTATTTTATTCGGATTGCTATCGAGAGTAAAACAATAACTCTTTCCTAATAATTCAGCATCATATGCAAGAACATCAGTTCTAAAAAACTCATTTAAATCCTCATCCCCACAATTAAACTCCTCGCACGTTTCAAGAATAGTTTTATCAAAAATTCGTAATGTACAATCACCCACTAGAAATGACATTTTCGAATATTATTTATAGTTTTGATTTTGCTAATATCGCCGAAGCTATCTTTTGTTCTTTAGTAAATGGCACAGAAGATTTTTTCTTAAGACCTTCTTCTGCGTTTTTTCTAAATCGTGTTGATTCTTTACCTTTTAGAGGTGGGATTGATTTTATTGCAATTGCCATAGGATTTGGGTTTTGATGAATATAAATTTAATTATAAAAGAATAAGTTGACAAGTATTTAAGCAAATTTGTTAGCAGTTGTTTTATTTAACTTTAACTAAGCTAAGCAATAGCGACAGCGTCCACGCTGTTGATTATAAAAAGAAAAGTCAGCGTTCTCGCTGACAACCATATCCAATTCCCCATTGGTATAATAAATCAACCATTTCTCAATAAGCAATCCATTAGTACTATCGACGCAATTCCCTTAATCAACTCCTTATTGTACAGAAATTAATCTCATTTTTCTTCTTTAAACAGTTCATTCAATTCATCTACAGATAAACCGCTTAATTTGGAAATTAAGGGCAGTGGCAAACCTTCGGCATGAGCAATTTTTGCAGTTTCAATAGCTCGTTCAACTTTACCTTCAACATTACCTTCTGCTTTACCTTTTTCAAACCCTTCTTTCAGGCCTTCTTTTAAACCCGTTTCAATGGCGTATTGCATGGCATTATGATTATCACGCAATGTTTTTAGTGTGGTTTCATATTCGCTTAATTCGTATGGTTTCAGCTGTTCCAATTTTGCTTTATCGAGAAGTTTCATGAAGATGGGCTCCGTTAACGGTTCAGGGATTTCGTTTAGGGTTTCCATGTAGCCAAACAACCATACCCAATTTTCAAAATGAGTGTTCAATTGTTCGACTTGCTTTTTGAATTTAGGTAATTCAAGGTAAACAAACGTAAGTTTATTATAAAATATTTTTTGCCCTTTAACATCTATTAATTTGGCTTTATGATAATATTCATCTTGATTCATTTCCTCTGCTTGAATCGCAAAATTCAACAGTGATATTACATAAATGGACTTTAATTCGTAATTCCATGCGCTTCCTTTTACTCCTTGTTTTTGAATGAGAAACGAGCTATAATACACTGTTCGATCAATAAAATGAGCTTGTGGTACACGCTGGATTTCAACCACAACATGATCGCCACTTTCATTGGTACAATACAGGTCATAGACCGCCATTCTTTCTTTTTCTGTTTGACCAAGTTGTTCAGAGTTCATGATAATCAAATCGGTTATTTTGGGTTTACTCTCCCGTAAGACCGCATTAATAAAATCGATAAGAATTTCTTTGTTTGATGGATCACCGAAAAGCTTTTTAAAAGCAAAATCGGTTAAGGGATTCATGTAAATTGACATAATGTGTTATCTAAATGGATGTTCTTTTTCCGTAGAGACGCTTGAAACCCAAAATTCTTACAAGATTTATAAACTTTTTTTTCACAACAGCCAAAGAGACTACAAAAAACGGTTTGCCGTCCTAGTGCCAGCGTCCGCTGGTGAACCCATTCCTTGCGCCAGCGTCCGTTGGTGATTAAAAAAATCTATCCTAGCGCCAGCGTCCGCTAGTGATTAAAAAAATAAGCGTCCACGTTTACAATAACCCATTCCTCACTCATAGCTCAAGCTTCCTCGCAGTTGAATTATTTAAAAAAATCAGTGTCAACCCTGACATCCAAATTCAATTCCTCATTAATAATCCCTTATTACATCAATTTTAACATATTTCGGAATGATATGAATTTGAACAAGATACATCGTTTGTTCCCAAGTGTTAATACCAATGCTAAACCCATGAGGCTGAAACCTATCTAGTAACACATTCTTCACCGTATTTACTATAAAAAAAACAAGCCGATTGCTTTTTAAAACTTAATACAAACTAATCGGAATAATGTCGCATGTGGATGTTTTAAGCGTAACCTTGTGTGAGGTATTTCAAAGAGATTTTGTAATGTAAAACAGCAACTTAAGCTTGTTAAAATAGTTCAATCCTAGTAGTGACACTTTTTGAAGAACTATTGTGAACTGTCCTTTAATCGGAGATTAGAATTAGAATTGCTTATCCGTTTACTTATTGGATATTGAATCCTTTTAAGTAAATGGCCAAAGCATTCTAAAAAAAAATCATACATGCCCAATCATGTTTTTCGATTTTTTGCGGATTTTACGAACGGCGTCTTCTTCTTTATAGGCTGTTACAACAACGGAATCAAAGCCGGCACTTACCACTACAATAAGATTTCGTACATAAATCTTTTCTTGTGGTAATACATATTTCACCAAATGAGATCGATCTATGAAGTAAAAGTTAAATCCTTGTCTTCGGATAAAAGAACCATAACGTAATACCAAGGCAATATGTCGGCGAGAGATTCCTCTTTGGGCAAAACGTACTGCAGCATGATTCGAAACTGGAATAGAAATAGGTGATGTAGTATGCATGACAATAGATAGATAAGTGTTTGTTTTTATTTTTTATTTACTGTAATGATACTACAGTTCAGAACCGATTAAGTATTTCGTATCATTACGAAGAATTACGAAGAAAAACCTTGCAAATAGAAAGGCTTTATTTAAAAAACCATGGCGAAGCGTCCTCACAGGTGCCTAAAATCATACGTCAGCGTCCTCGCTGAGATCCCTATTTCTTAGCAAAACTCTGACCTTCTTTAGGACTCACAGTCCTAATAAATCAATCCCCTAATTAAATCTGTCTTAAAGGACTGTGAGTCCTTTATATCAATTTCCCAGTTTTGCTACTAGTTTTTGTTATCAGCGTGTACGCTGACTCTTTTATCCTAAGCACCTGCGTTGACGCAGGTGCTTAGTTTTCTTGGTTTTAGGCTTGCAACAAACGTTCAATTATTTCTGAATAAATCTCCGACTTTGGCCCCTTTTCACATTCTACTTTTATTTTTGTAAACCTATTTTCTCCATTCCTCCAAACGTTAAAAATGGCCTTCCCTTCTTCCGATTCTAGGTGATAATTTGTTTGGTACTCCGTTAAATAAATTATATTACACAATTTACCTCCGTACAAATCAATTTGCTCTACCAATAGTTTTCTAAAATGAGCTTCATGTTCATCTTTTGAAGGTGGCAAAGCAATCGTATCGTCATTTTGCATAATTTCGCGCATTAAATCTTTATACAATATCGACCGTTGCATCCATTCTATTCTTGGCACTATCTCTTTTATTCCTTTAGCTTTAAACCCAAAATCAATTTTTATGGATTCCCCATTTTTAGTCCAATTGGTACGAACTACATACGGCAAATAGGAAATTTCTAAATAGGCCTCAGTTCTATATTCAACCGCTTTTAAATGATTCTCAAAAGGTTTTAAAAATGGAAACTGCTGGATTACTGCAGGATCAGAATCTTTCACTTTTTCAGTTTTCGTTGCATAGAATCCTGTTAGTGTTCGTGTTAAATAATCTATCCCAATACACTCTCAATTTGCCAGAAAACCCGTTTGTTCTTTATTTATAAAGAGTAATTTATCTCGAGTTCTAGAGCAACTTGTATATAACCAACGCAAGCCTTCAATCGAATGAATTCTATTTTTATACTCCACATCAACATAAACGGATTGCCACTCATGTCCCTGCGCTCTGTGCCCAGTTATGGCATAGGCATACTTAGCAATTAAGGCATTGAAATAACTATCTTTACGCAACTCCTCTGAAAACTCAATTAACCACAATTTATACGCTACTGCCTGATTTTTTTTACTCGGTTTACGTTTTAACAACTCATAATGCCTTACCAAAAAGTCTTTAAATAAGGCTTTCCATACCACAAAATCAATCGATGATTGCTCTAGATCCAGAGCGTTTTCTAAAAGCTTTACCTGAAGCGAAGGCTCATTATCAGTAAACAAAGGTTTTATCAGAGCTCCACGAAAGCGTAATTCAACTTGTTCTTTCTTTCCATTTTTACCTACAACTTCATAGGTTCGGCTTTCTGAAATAGAATTAACTTGTTCAACTTTTAGAACAACTCCATTCGTAATGGCATCTCCTTCAGGCAGATACACTGATCGAATGTTAAGTAATAAATCACCAGCACAAAGAACATCATCAAACTGATACGCCTCTCGAATTGCTCTATTATAATGAGCTACTTTTTTGTTTGTATAGGCAATAATCACATTCGCAAACGACTCTCTTAAGGCGTTTTCGCGAACAATCACATCGGCTACATCACTTGATGAAACACCCTTCGGTCCATCATCGATCCAGCGAAAAGCACTTTCAACTTTATTACTCACTTTTTCTCGTAAATAATTGAGTGTTGATAAAATAAAGGGATCTGATTGTCGCTTTATTTCTGTCAAACTTACCTGAGTTACTTTTAAAGCAAAGTGTTTTTGCCAATACGTCTCGCTTAAACATGGATCTTGCTCTAAACCCGATGGACTAATTTGAAATGGATCTCCCACAAATACGAGTAGCGGTCTTTGCTGAAATGAAGTACAAAATCGAATCAAATCGGTGAGTAATTTGCCTGTTCCAAATCGAAGAAAGCCTTCCATTTGTTCCTGATCACCAACCAAACTCGCTTCATCCACCAAAATAATATCTGGTCGTGATGTGGAAGACTTTATATCAAAATTGAGGGTGTACTCATCTTCGTATGCCTCATTTTCTGTAATCCCTTTGTATTCATACAATTGACTATGAAGTGTAGATACTTTTGTGCCCACTCGTTTATACAAGTTATACGCCGCAGAACCTGTTGGCGCTGTTAGCCAAAACGATAGTTCTTCTTGTTTAAACCAATTCATCAGATGTCCGATTAAGGTAGTTTTACCCGTTCCGGCAGGTCCCATTACCTGAATTACATCCACATCTTTCTTTTTCAGATGCTCAATAATTTGTGAATAAACGAGTTCTTGAGAGTCAGTAAGGGTAAATAGTTGGTTCATTTTTTTGATTGTTTAAAGTGTGAGTCTATTTGATTGTAAAGCTCGTAAAAGGAAATGCATAAACTGAAGTCTTTCCATTTGTGATGAAACGAATTTCGGAGTTTTAATTTTCAGACCACCCTCTTAATCTCCCTCCAAATCAAGTGTAAATCATTTGAATTCAAGTGGTTCTGGAGGGAGAAAATTGCAACGAGTTCTGCGACGAGAACGAACTGAAGTAAAACCCGGAAGCTCTCCCTACGAGAAACATTACTTAAAGGCTTTTATGAAAAATCGGAGGGCTGAATGCAGAGCATTCGGTACTGGCAATACTTTAGTCTAAATTCTTGGAGGGTGGTCAAAAATGAAACTTCAAAGTTGACCACCCTCTTAATCTCCCTCCAAATCAAGTGTAAATCATTTGAATTCAAGTGGTTCTGGAGGGAGAAAATTGCAACGAGTTCTGCGAAGAGCATAAGCCAACACATAGTTCGGAAGTCTCTCCCTTCGAAATGATATCTATCGCTTTCCAGGATAATTTATTCTTTTTCTTATCATAAGAAAGCATTGCTTTCACTCGAACTTCTTGCTCATTATCAGGAATTTTAGCCATTAAATGCGCTGGGATATAACAGTAATTCACCAAACCAAATCCGTTTGCATGCCGATACAAAGAACCTGATATCTCCTTTTGCAAATCTGCGTCTTCGCCATAGAATTCTTGAACGAATGGCAATGCTTTTATTTGCTCAAAATCAAAACTTCTACAAGCGTTCCCACAGGAAATAACTCTGTTTTTATCTGAAAGGACTCCCCTTTTTTGGTCAATAAATAGGCTTTTCCCTTAGCAGCAAAACTAATGATTCCTCGTTTCTTTTCAACAAACTGGGAAGCCCAAGTAAAAATACGATCATCAGACAATGGATCTTCTTTCGGTGCTTTGGCACTTGCAGTAGTAAACCACTGTGCTTCCATTTCAGAATAAATACTTGAAGAAACTCGCCATCCTTCATGTTCTCTTAGCTGAACAATACGTTCTATTGCCTATTTCGCATTATCATAGCGTGATTCTTTTAAATAAACTCCTACTAATGATTCTACTATCTTTAAACCCATTTCGTCTTTATTGCTTTTAAACCAGGCTTTTTCTAGTAGAGCCATACGGACTGAACCTTCATCGCAGTGTTGTGCTAATTTTGAATACACCCAAAAATCGTTTGTTACTGCCAATTGTAACAAAAGATTTTTTACACATGCTTCGCCATTCCCATTTAATGCACTCAAGGAAGCCTGATAATAATGGTAAAAATTGGGTTTCATTTCCAACTGACCAACTTTGGCTTGTAAGCGTTCAATATCGCTTTTAGAAACGGTTGACTCAGAAAAAGGCGTGTTTACTTTAGCTAAAAATGATTTTAAGACTTTGGTGTACGCACGATTCCAAACCGAAGGAATCCATTTACCCTGATACTCTTCTTTTTGAAAACCATTTTCTGGCAAGTTTTCCATACAGCAATTCCATAATAGGGAATCATAACCGGACATCTGATCACTATGTTTTAGAATCGCAAGCATACGAAAACGAACTTCATTGATGTTTTTAGTTGAATGAGCTGCAAAGAAGCTAGTAAAAGCAGAATACGGTAAAGCAGCATCTTTTTGCACCGAAAAAAGCGTTTTAGTGATTAAATAGGAAAACTGCTGAATCATAACTTCGTCTTGAAATGGAAGTGAGTCTTCTAAATTGGCCAGATTCCACCACTTAACTATTTCGGCTGAGTTACCCTTCTCAAATGCCTGTTTGATACCACTATACAAAACCCAAAGCCAGGCTTTTTTTACATAAGCATCTGACTTTTCTTCATCTGAAGCATCACCGTACATAACTTGAGCGTCTTGTAAATTACCTTCTTTTCTGAAGGCATACAATTGGGATGTTAATTCGTGTGACATAATACATTCTTTAGGTTACTATCTATTTTCACCTAAATCTACTTGCTTCTAAACGCTACTAAAGGCTTCGTTACGTTACGGGGTATTACTGCGGAATTGAACTTGAAAACTTGAAGCTAAAACAGTTCAAAAAAGTGAGTAGTTTTATGATCTGAAATCTAAGAATGCTGTTAAGCAACACTCTCAAAAGTGATGCAAAGAACCGCGAAGTGTTATATCGACCTAATTGAAATTGTTATTCAGATTTTCTACTTCAGAACGTCTCAAACAAAATAGATATGCTTTATTCATCTATTTTTTGAATGAACCAATAATGTAAACTCTGTTTTAAAGGCGGTTCTACACATGACTATATAAATTATGAGGATGGATAAAAAAAAAGGAATAGTCCTATTGAAGGAATTAGGTTAATTCATGCATTAAACACTTTCTTCCACTTCTTTTTGAATCTTTTGAATGTCAATTTGAACTCCTTTGCTTTCACAATGCATACACCGGCGATACCGTGCCACCTTTTCCGGTGATATAGTGCCACTTTTTAGGGGAGATTTCTTGGCATAATTTAGGGTTTTTATCCGTGTAGTTTTCGATTTTTTCGAAGGGATTCGCCTTTGAGCTCTATTCTATGAGAGGCGTGTACCAATCGGTCTAGAATGGCATCGGCAATAGTTCCTTCACCGATGAGTTGGTGCTACTGCGATACAGGCACTTGAGAGCTGATAATAATGGAAGACTTATTGTATTTGGCCTCAACTACATCCATGAGAGCAGAGCGTGTATACGAGTCGAAGCTGTGCAGTCCAAAATCATCTATAAGTAGTAAATCGGTTTGCTGTAGTTTGTGAAGCCATTTTAAATACGAACCGTCCAACTTGGCAATTTTGACTTTTTCACTAAAGGTGAGCCAGTTCAAATACAGTGTTTTCTTCAGAAAGGTACAAGCCTGTGTGCCAATACTCTGCGCCAGGTAGGATTTTCCCACACCTGTCGGGCCGGTTAGTATGATGTTTTCAGCTTGGGAGACAAACCCTAAACTCAGTAGCCTTTCGAAGGTATTTTTATCTAGACCTCGGTTGCTACTATAGTCAATATCATGAGCAGATGCGAGCGTGTTAAACTGAGCTGCTTTAATCAGATTGCTTATTTTTTGATTATGTCGGGCTTCCCATTCGGCATCAACCAACAAGGCGATAAACTCGTCGGTGGTGTAGCTTGGAAAGCCTTTTTGTTCAATACTGCGGTGGTACAACTCGCTCATGGCTCTCAGGCGCATGGATTTGAGTTTTTCAATGGTAGTTTGCCTGTTCATAGGTACTTAATTGGGGGTTAGTGGTTATTTTGATTAGGGTTGAGTGTTTATTTATAATATTCGGGGCCACGAACATTGGGATGGATCAGGCTGATCAAGGTGAATTCACTCTGCTCATCCTCGCCCTGTAAGTCCCTATTATTCTTTAGAATATTGGCAATGATGTGATAGCCACGTTTGGTTAATTTCCCGGCTTGTTCACAAGCCTTTTCGATGCGATCTTTTGTGTAGAGCTTCTCAAACATTAAAATGCCTTGAGCTTGTTTATACCCTAATTCGGGGTAGGATTTCTGCTCAATGAGCTCGGTAATATAGTGGTAGGTGAACTCCCCAATTTTCTCTGCTCGCTGTTGAAAATAGGGCAAAGACCATTGGCTATATGCACTTGCCGCTGAACTCAAGTGCTCTTTTTGTGTGGAATAACCGCCTTGGTTAAACGCTCTTTTATGCAAGGCTTGACGCTCTTTCTTGTAGAAAATCTCCACTGTTGTGGCATCGTAACTGAGGTGGACTTTCTTACCAATGAGTCGATACGGAACACTGTAATAATGCTTGTCAGGACTCAAGTAGACATATCCCATTTTCTGAACCGTGAGTTCTTTGAAGTAGCGAATCTGGTAAGAGGAGTCGGGCAAGGCTGAAAGATGCACCTTCTCAAGGGCTAAAAACTCCTGCCTACGAGTGGTGTTTCGTCGGGTAAACAACTGATCGTTGTAGGCATCCAAGAGCAGTCTTATTTGCTCATTAAATTGGTCAATGCAGAAAAATGTCATGGAATTCAGCGGATAAAAAATACGCTTGTACACCGTGTTTACCGCATTCTCTACCAAGGCTTTATCTTGAGGCGAATAGATGCGTGTGGGATTAATTACACACCCATAATGACGAGCAAAATCCCGCAAGCTCGCATTTATTCTGGGTGCATACTTGTGAGACGTGGTAACCGCCGTTTTCATGTTATCTGGCACAATAGCCAACGGTACTCCACCCAAATAGGCCAAACACGCATTGAGTCCGTGAATTAAATCCTGACTCGTTTGCGTGCGCAGCCCGTAGACAAAGGTGTATTGACTGGCCGGTAAAATAGCCACAAAGACCTCCACATCAAGGAGTTCTCCCGAAGACTTATCCACATAATGAAGCTTTTTACCGCAAAAATCGATGTAGAGTTTATCGCCGAATTTATGCTCAAGTTTGGTGCTTCCCTTTGCCTGTTTGAGCCAACTGCTGAGATGATGGTTAAATTGACTGAGTCGGTAGCCATCCTCATGTTTAACCAAATACTGTTTCCACAAGTATTCTTTGGTACAACCCACTTTCTTCAATTCTCCAGCAAAGTAGTCAAAATACTGAGCAAGTTGGGCAAAACGATTCATTTCCACCTGCGTTTTGGGCGAAAATAACTCCTCTAACTCCTTTTCAGACCAGACTAAAAGCTGTTGATAATCTAGCTGTTGTGCGTCAAAAAATGACACGTATTCATTAACGGTATTGCGAGAAATACCTAGGTCATTGGCAATCTTTCGATTACTTAAACCTTTTATTTTGAGACGAATTAAGTGCTTGATGTCCATGATGTCGATTCGATTTCCTGCCATAGCTGTTGATTTTATAAAGTGAATAATCAACAGAAAAGTAGAAATCTCCTCCCAAAAATGGCACAGTTGCCACCGGTTTAGCGCCGAAATGAAAATCTAAAATAGATTCAAAACTGGCACAATGGCGACCGGAAAACCTGGCACGGTATCACCAGAAAAGGTGGCACGGTTGCCACCGGTTGCACCATTCACAATAGGTGAGCAATGTTTTTAAAGTCATTGAATTAATAATGCGACTTTGCTTGGTAAATTTTAATATTTGAATCATTCAAAAGAAACAAAAGATTGCCCAAATTAGGCTCAACAATAAAATAATTACGTTCATATTAAAACAGTTAATAATTCCTACTCATTTGGCTTTTCGGTGTCGCCCCGTTTTTAATGGTCTCTAGTCTCCATCTTTATTCTTGATTTATGAGGTCTAAGATTGCTGATAACTCATTTAAACATCGCATTTATCAAGTTGTATTCCTCTTAGGTTCGATTAATGCCAAGATGGTGAAGTAACAGCTAATTGGCACTTCGTGTCGTAATTCCTCTCAGGTTCGATTAATGCGAGAGAGCAGTCTAAAATGAACGCTCTCACAAATTACCGGGTCGTAATTCCTCTTAGGTTCGATTAATGCCGTATTTTTTAGCTAAGTAGATGTCGCTTTTTTTTACTTTAAACGCAAGTCTAACGCTTTTAATTCTATTTCATTTTCTGTCCTATTTTG
>Ga0210011_1001254_pt1 | contig 24232 bp, 25 predicted proteins | sample CryGeymeta201502_FD_183972 | JGI IMG/M metagenome (GOLD analysis project Ga0210011, IMG submission 183972) | Groundwater microbial communities from Crystal Geyser aquifers in Utah, USA - Crystal Geyser metaG 2015-02 (SPAdes) (version 2) | ecosystem: Environmental > Aquatic > Deep subsurface >...
TGGAAACTTTGGGTATTACTTTTCCTTAAAATCTGCTCTAAATCAAATAGATCCAAAACTTAAGGCTAGGGAGAATAAAATAGAAGAGTATTCCACCAAAATAGTAAATGATGGTCAGTTTTTTGGTATAAATTTATCTAAAATTCCTTTAAAGGACCAAAAAGTTTTACTTAATTCCCCAGAACTTTCCAAATATAGGTTTTATTTACAAAGAATTTTCGAATTTGGAAAACACACCCTAAGTGATAAAGAAGAGAGAATACTAAACTTAAAATCTCCCTTATGTCACAGCAATTGGTCAAGAATGTTAAACAGTTTATTAAACAAACAAGAGGACCTTGTTCTAGACGAAAAAGGCAAAAAAACGAGAAAAAACTTTAACGAAATTTTAGGTCTAACAAGTGATCAAAACAAAAAAGTTAGAGATACAAGCGCAAAATCCATAAATAAAATTTTTTCAAGTCTTATTGATGTAGCCGAAAACGAGATAAACAGCATTTTACAAAATAAAAAAATTAATGATGAACTTAGGGGTTACATCAGACCTGACTCCTCAAGGCACCTTTCGGATAATATAGAAACTGAAGTTGTTAATACCTTAGTTAAGGAAGTAACCGCAGATTTTAATACAGCCAAAAAATTTTATGAATTAAAGGCGAAATTATTTAAAGTAAAAAAATTAGCTTACCACGAACGAAATTTGGAATATGGAAAAATAGTTAAAAAATACCCTTACGAACGCGCTGTAAATTTGGTGGCGGAAACTTTTAAAAGTCTAGATTTAGACTTTTTTAAAATCTTTAAAACTTTTGTAGAAGGGGGACAAGTAGATGTTCTGCCTAAAAAAGGCAAATCCGGGGGTGCTTTTTGTGCACATAACTTAATTAGCCAGCCAACCTTTATTTTATTAAATCACACAAATCGTCTTAACGATGTCTTAACCTTAGCTCACGAGGTTGGGCACGGTATCAATAACGAGTTAATGCGGAAAAAACAACCTCCCGTATACTTCGGTAGTCCAACAAGTACAGCCGAAGTTGCTAGTACCTTTATGGAGGATTTTGTTTTGCAAGCTTTAATTGAAAAATCTAATAAAGAAGAAAGACTTAGCATTATAATGCAAAAACTAAATGATGATATTAGCAGTATACATAGGCAGATAGCTTTTTATAATTTCGAAACTGAGTTACATAATTTGTTTAGAAAACAAGGTTACTTATCGCACCAAAAAATAGGCCAAATTTTTCAAAAGCATATGGTTAGTTATATGGGACAAAGTGTAAGTCAAGATAAAGGTAGTGAAAACTGGTGGGTATATGTTGGTCATTTTAGAAGGTTTTTCTATGTTTACTCTTACTCTAGTGGCTTGCTAATATCTAAGGCTTTACAAAATATGGTTAAGAAAGATATAAAAAATATCTCTAAAGTTAAAGACTTTTTAGCATCAGGTTCTAGCGATAGTCCTAAAAATTTATTTTTAAAAATGGGAATAGATATAGGTAAAAAAGAATTTTGGAAGGCGGGTTTAAAAGAAGTGTCTAGTCTTTTAGATGAGGCTGAAATTTTAGCAAAAGAACTGGGTAAAATTTAACGCTACATTTTCCAGATTTTCTCTTCTATACCCTCCTTAAAATTAAGGTACCTAGCTAGTACAAAGAAATAATCAGATAGTCTGTTTATGTAGGCCATAACATTTTTATTTGTCCTTTCAGTCTTATTTATTTTAGAAATTACTCTTTCACATTTTCGTACATTTGTTCTAATTATGTGTGCCTTACTTGCCAGGGTGGTTCCCCCTGGAAGAATGAAGTTGGTAAGTTTCGGTAAAATTTTTGTCCACCCGTCTATTTGCTTTTCCAGAGTTAAAGTTTCTTTTTCTAACTTTTTTAAATTAACAGGTCTTATATAATCTTCATTTTTATCTGCCAGGTAAGAACCGATTAAAAAAAGATTGCTTTGTATTTTTTCAATACTGTCTATTAACTTTTTATCAGCACAGTTACTAACAAAATTTCCTATCAAACTATTCAGTTCATCGATATTGCCGTACGCCCCCACTCTAATGTTATCTTTGCTAACTGTAATTCCTCCAAGCAGGGTAGTTTTTCCAGAGTCCCCTTTTTTTGTATAAATTTTCATTTAAATATTAAATAATTTTTGCTATATAATTAGCCTACTTTTAATTTTAACTTAATCCAATGAATAAACACGAAATTATAATAATAGGATCTGGGCCGGCCGGTTTAACAGCAGCAATTTATGCTGCAAGAGCTAATTTAAACCCATTAATAATCGCAGGATTTGCTCCTGGTGGGCAGTTAATAAACACTACCGAAGTAGAAAATTTTCCAGGCTTTCCCGAAGGTATTATGGGCCCTCAATTAATGCAAAATATGATAAAACAGGCTGAGCGGTTTGGTACAACATTTGTTTACGATGTAGTAAAAGAGGTAGATTTTTCTGGTAATAATAAAAAGGTAATGGTAGGTAGTCAGGTTTATGAGGCTGCTAGTGTAATTTTAGCCACAGGATCCTCGTATAGAATGCTGGGGTTGGAAAGCGAAAGAAAGTTTTTTGGTAGGGGGGTTAGCACCTGTGCAACTTGCGACGGTGCTTTTTATAAAGAAAAAACCGTAGCCGTTATAGGCGGGGGAGACAGTGCTATGGAGGAAAGTAATTTTTTAACAAAATTCGCAAAAAAAGTTTATATAGTTCATAGAAAAAAAGAATTTAAGGCGAGTAAAATTATGCAGCAGAGAGTTTTACGTAATGAAAAAATTGAAATTATCTGGGACAGTGAAGTAAGTGAAATAATTGGGGAAACTGTGGTCACCGGTCTAAAAATTAAAAATGTTATTAATCAAGAAGAGAGAGCTCTAAATGTGGATGGGGTATTTCTGGCTATCGGTCACATTCCAAATACTGATTTTTTAGCAGGTCAAATCGGATTAGATGAAAAGGGCTATATAAAAGTAATCGAGGGCCACACAAAAACTACGGTACCCGGAGTTTTTGTAGCAGGTGATGTATACGACTTTCATTATCAGCAAGCAATCACAGCGGCAGGAATGGGTTGTATGGCTGCTTTAGATGCTCAAGCATATTTAGAGTCGCCTAAATACTAAATATATGAATTTTTAAGTGTTATCATAAAGTTATGAAACTAAGAAAGTACGTAAGTTATATTACCTTAGTAATGATGTTTATCTTTGCAGGGTTTGGATCTTTTTACATCATAACTGGTGAAAACTTAGTGACTGGTCAAAAGAGAGACGGTAAATCCGGAAATGTACTATCGGAATTTGATGATAAAGATAACCTGGGAAAGTTAGCTGTAGAGAATAAAGCCCCAGAAAAGCCTGAATATACGGAGGAAAGAATGTTTTTTGATCAGGTAGTATCCAAAACTGAAGATAAAACTAGCTTGCAACTAGAGGCAACCTCTGGAGGAGATGCTGCGGTATTTTATAGGTTTGGGTCTAATAATAAAAAATATTACTTAGCCGTATTTGCTAGTGGAGTTACTAGTAAGGAGTCTACTTTGAAGGCTTGGCTTTTAGATGACGAGGGTCAAGATAAGGAAGTTGGAGAACTGAAGCTTATCGATAATACTGACACCTATAAATTAGCTATAGAAACTGACGCAGATCTTTCTTCTTATACAAAAGCAGTTATAACAGCCACCAATAAAGAGGAAGACTCTGAAAAATACGATAAAGTTAATGTAGTTTACTCCGCAGACTTTGATTTCAGTAAAGAGCTAAAGACTGAAGAAGATCCCCAAATTCAAAACGAACTTCCTAATGAAGAAATAGCCGAGTAGAGTAATGGCTGCTACTTTAAATTTTCCGGATCTGAATTTCAAAAAATATAAAGCCGATTCTGAAAACGTTGAATCCTTATTTTTTTCTTTGCAAGAGGGTCTGCATTCGTTAAAAAATGAAGAATATAAAAGTTTGTGTAGTCAAAGGTACGGCGATGTTATTTCTTTGGAAGAATTTTTAACTAGAGTTAAGAGTAGCGCATTTTTTGTAGCGATATACAGCGGTAAAAAATTATTAGGATTAGGTGAGTTGTATCCCTCAAATAAAGATAATCTGGTTGAGATTGCCTATTTTGTATTTCCCAAGTATCAAGGACAGGGTCTGGGCTATTTATTAGCTGAAAATTTGCTTAAAATGGGCTTGGAAGACGCAGATATTACCGGGTTTTTTGCCGAATGTGAAGTGACCAACACCTCTTCTGTTAATATACTGAACAAAATAAATGATTCTTATCCTTCTTCTAAAGTATCTACTAATGAAAAATACAATCCCCCAACCGTAGTGTATTTATGGGAGACGGGTGTTTTTCATTAAGTATTCTTATCTAGCAAATAGGATTTAATGGTGCGCGCTCATGGATTCGAACCATGGACCCCCAAGGTATAAGCTTGGTGCTCTAACCAGGCTGAGCTAAGCGCGCATAAGGCCTGATACAGCTTAAATTCTACTAGATTATAGTTTAATACCCTACTCTTATCAATTATCAAATCCTTGTAAAGACCTAAAAACCAGTTCAAAATTATATTGATGTACAATCTATTATTAATTCCAAATCTTTTTGCGTTGTTTTTACTAAGCCCCCTCCAAAACCTTAAAACCAGTTTTGTAAGTTTAAATATTAACAATTCTATATATAAGCTGGAGTTAGCAGATACCTCATTTAAAAGAAGCAGGGGGCTAATGTTTAAACCTGTAATAGAAAACGGGATGTTATTTACCTTTTCTACCGCCTCAAGACCGGGGTTTTACAACAAAAATGTTAAATTTCCCCTGGATTTTTTATGGGTAGGTGAGGATATGGTCATTAAAGAACACTCTCAACTGACTTCAAACACCTTTAAATCTGTTTTTCCTAAGGAAAGTATTAAATACGTGATTGAGTTTAAGCAAGGGGATATAGAAAATATTGAAAAACTAGTTGGAGAAAAAGTGGAGTTTATTCTAAACTAAAATCAAACGATCTTAGAGCTCTTCCAGCTCAAAGTTTCCCTCTCTTCTTTTTACAGTTACGTGTTCCAAATACTTTTCAGTAGTGCTTATTCTTTTATGCCCTGCAATTTTGCTAACCATATAAAGAGGGGCACCGTTTTGCAAGTGGTGTGCGATGAAAGTGTGGCGTAAGTCGTTTACTTTAACATTCTCTAAACCAGTGTCTTTAAAGTATTTATCTAAAGTGGCCCTTATATTTCTAACCAAAAGTTGGTTTCCTGTTTTGGTCACAAATAGAAAGTCCTTTTTAGAGAACGGTCTTATCTCTAGATAGTTTTTAATAGCCTTTTGCACTGCGGAATTTAAGGGTATTGCTCTATCTGGAGTATTTCCTTTACCTGGGACAAACATTTCTCCATCTTTTTTATCTATATCTTCGGATAAATGTATATTCCCCATTTTTATATCAGATAGTTCGCTAATTCTAAGCCCAGTTTGCAGTAGTATTTCTACAATTCCCATTGTTCTTGTGTCATCTTTAACAGCATCTCTTAGAGCCTTATACTCGATTTTACTTAAAATTCGGGGTGCTTTTATATCTAATTTAGGGTGTGAAACTAAGTCTGCAGGGTTGTTTTTTATAGCTTTAGTTTCTTCGTAAAGATATTTAAAAAAGGTTTTTGTTGAATTAGTTTTTCTGCTTATCGACTTTGGCGTGTAACCTTCTGTACCTAACTTCTGCATAAAATCATTCAATTTTTCGCTTGTAACTGCCTCTACCTCAGTAATTCCCTGCTTTGCTAAAAAATCTATTATTTGCTCTAAATCCTTTGAATAAGCAGTAACTGTAGCTTCTGCTCTATCCTTGGTTTTAAGATTTTGTATAAATTCTAGATGCGCTTGTTTAAGATTCATATCATTTATTTGTCCACTATGGGAGCACGGCAGCCGTATCGGTTACCTCCTATAGTAAATTATAGCACACACTATATTTTTTACCAATGTTTTAGTTAATTGAAGTGATTTATGAAAAGAGACTATAAAGAATATAATATAAACACAAGACTATGAATGAAAAGTATCTTTATTACACCGTGTTCGCAATTAGCACTATTATAGGTCTGTTTTCGTATAATTCTATTTCCGAAGTTTACGAAAAAAGACACTCTTTAGACCTGCTTAGCAAAAAAATATCTACATTGGAGAAGGAAAACGCTAATCTGGAGGCGGATTTAGAATACAAAAAAACCGAGGATTTTGTTATAAACGAGGCTCGGTTAAAACTAAATTATGGGTTTAAAAACGAGCAAATGTACCTGGTGCCTAAAGAGCGTCAAAATACAGAAGATGCCCTCTCTGAGGGGGAAAAAGTCCAAAACGCGGGCGGCTCTAACTCTGAAACTATTCAGCCAAGTGGTATAGAAATTAACCAAAACGTTGGTTTACCCGTGTATAAGATCTGGGTTAATACCTTGTTTTAATAAAAGGTTATATTTTGCTTTAAAGTAACTATAGTCTAAAATTGTATTTGTTTTATTGTCAGGGTAGCTCAGTCGGTTAGAGCACGGGACTCATAAACCCGAGGTCGGGAGTTCGATTCTCCCCCCTGACACCATATAGAGCTTATTACGCTTTTGCTTTCCAAAAACCACTCTTTGTCCTAGCACTAGATACTCCCCCAGCTCAGGTTAGATTTCGGGGGAGTAACCCTGGTCATTATTTGTCATAGTTTGTTACTATAAGCTGAATTTTAAAAGCCGTTTAAATCCTAAACCGACTAGTTTCTTCTTAAGCTGGCCCCAACCTCTGTAGTAGGTGAGTGGTGGCAATATCCCAAATTTTCTTGTTTTCTTCTCTAATTTTTAAGAATAATTCTGCTGTAGCTACTGCGTCTCCCATAGCTCTGTGTCTATTTTTTATTTTAATATCGAAGTGTTTAGTTAAGATATCTAAATTGTACCTTTTTAGATTTGGGTACAATTTACGACATGTTTTCACCGTGCACAGGTAGTCTGTTTTGAGTAGTAAATTTGTCCTATTAAACTCCCTATTTAAAAATCTAAGATCAAAAAGTGCGTTATGAGCGACGATGACTGTTCTATCTATTAAATCTTTAAGTTCGTAGCTAATCTCACTAAAATTTGGCGCGTCTTCTACCAGATTATTGTCAATGCCTGTGTACATCGTGATATAGTCTGGTATCCTACGACCTGGATTTACTAGTGTTTCATACTTATTGATTATTTTTCCGTTTTTAATGCTAATAACGGCAATATCAATTATTTGGTTATTACGAGCATCTAGCCCCGTGGTTTCGGTATCTACAATAGAATAAATAACATCTTTCATTGGATGTGTTATTTAAGCTTTTTTACTAAGTTGGCTACAGACCAAAAGGTTTCGTAAACAATGTTAAAAAACTTGTATGGAAATTGTTCGATAACAAAATCATAAGAGTTTACATACTCTAAAAGCTCTCCTCCGTATCTAAGTTTAAATTCTGTAAAACCTTTGCCATCCTCTGCTCCCCACATATCGAATAACTCTATATTCTTAGAAATGCCCAGTTCTATTGCCTTAAAACCTACTAAATCGTTAGGATATTTGTTGTTAAATTCGCCACTGGAGCCCCCGTAAATGTAATACATTGTTTTATCTGAAAATAAAATCATCCAAGACGTCGTTAAATGTGACTCAACTCTCGCTTCTATGTAGTAGACGCTGTCTTTAAATTTGCTGTGCACTTTTTCGTAGTAACTTTTAGGGTGAGTTAAAAAACCCTGTCTGTCCGAAGTTTGTTTGTGCAGTTTCCAAAAATTTTCAAAATTTTCTGTAGTGGAACCTACCTTCACCTCTACCCCACTTCGCTGTGCATACCTTATGTTATAGCGTTTTTTGGCGTGCATATTCTTAAGTATGGAGTCTATGCCGGGCTTTAAATCTAAGTAGATATTATTTTTTGTAAAAGTGTCTCTAGGTGCTTTTATACAATTTTCACTTAAAATAGGCCCCCACTTTTTTCCGATTTTTGACTGTAACAAAATATTGGGAACATCAAATCTAACAAAGCTAATATTCTCCTTTTGACAAGCTACTTTCAATTCAGTAAATTCCATCTTTTGAGACTCAAAATTAACTTTTGGGGCATAACCCATGTAACTTTTTAATAAAGGGATTTTTTTGAGCATTATGTAAACTTCACCTATTTTAATTACTTTATTACCAGTTTGTTCTTTAAATTGGGTCCACTTTTCTGTTTGTACTAAATGAATTTGTTTTTCAATATTTATCATGTTTTAAGGAATAAAGGATTTATTAAACTAAACTTCTCTAGTTGTATTGTACAACTTATCAAGCTCCGGCAGGTCTAAGTTTTCTGGGCGTTTGTCTTTATCTATATCTAATGATTCTAAAATTTCTGTTTTAAACCTTTTGTTAATTTTCTTGCGGGGACTTGCAAATACAAAATGTAAAAACTTACTCCATTTTATGACTTCTTTTTCTTCTTTTGGGTAGTCAAAAAAACTAAACGAAAAAAACTTAGAGTCCACCTTTGGTATGGGGTTAAAAGATTCTTTTTCAATTTTTTCACCGTTTTTAATACTGGCCCACCTGTTTACTAAAGAAGTAAAATATGATCTTTTTTTGTCGTCCCCTACTAGCTTTTCGGTAAACTCTTTTTGGGCTATTAAATTCACATCCACCAAGGGTAAGCAGCCTTCTTTAATTATTTTATGAATTATAGGACTTGTAATACTGTAAGGAATTGCAGCAACTATTTTATTAATTTTGTTTTTTTTAATAATCTCAGCTAAATTACAATCTAAAAAATTTTCGTAAATAACTTGCAGGTTTTCTAGTTGCCACTGAACTGATTTATCTACTAAAGTTTTGTCTATTTCAACACAAACTATTTTGTCTATTTTTATAGAAATTGGTATTGTTAAAGCCCCCTCTCCTAAACCTATTTCTAGTACCTTGTCCGCACTTTTTAGATTACAAAAATCTAAAAAGCTTTCTATGCTTTCTGTATTTACTAAAAAGTTTTGCCCAAGAGCCTTTGTTTTGTTCATTTTAATAGTGTATCTCTATTTTCCCCTATTTTTAAGCCTTTATAAATAAAAAAAATTTAATCATTAGCAGCTATTGACTATTTTTATCACTCTAGGTATTATATTGCCAATACATCTTTTAAGAATTAATTTAAAAATTTACTCCGTTTAAGGACCAACACTACTTATGTCGACATCAGAATTAACCGAGAGACAAAAGGCCTTATTAAAAATGATTATCGAGGAGTATATAGTTTCAGCAGAGCCAATAAGTTCGGGTTATTTAACAGAAAAATTTAATTTAAATATTTCTGCAGCTACTATTAGAAACGAAATGGCAGAGCTTATACGAAAGGGTTATTTAGAACAACCCCATATTAGTGCCGGTAGAGTTCCTTCTCAAGAAGGTTACAGATTATACATTCAGGAACTTATGGAGGCTTATGATCTTCCAGTACTTAAAGAAGTAGCTATGAAACAGAACGTTTATAATAACAGATACGAAATTGATAAATTTTTGCACAGTGCTGCACACGCTTTATCGGATGCCACAGGTTTAATGTCTATAGTTTCAACCACAGATGGGAGAGTGTTTAGTTCCGGGATGGTAAATATTTTGGATCACCGAGAATTCTTTGATATAGATGTTTCTAGAGCAGTTTTAAATTTAATAGACAACTATAGTATTTTAGAAGAACTATTAAACAAACGTAACACTACTAATATTTGCGTTATTTTAGGCGAAGAATTTGAAAGAAAAGCTTTACACCAGGTTTCTGTAGTAACTAAATCTTATACCTCCGGTTCAAAAAAGGGCAATGTTATGGTTTTAGGTCCAAGTAGAATGGAGTATAAAAGAATTATTCCTACAGTAAGTTATATGTCGGGAATTCTACAAGAGCTCGGGGCCGATTGGTAATTTTAATCTCACAATGCAAAAGAAGATAAAAAAACAACCAGATCTGAAGAGTTTTGCGGAAAAAATTCTTAAGTTAGAAGAACAAAACAAAGAATTAGAAGATAACTGGAAGAGGGCTTTAGCCGATTATCAAAACTACAAACGAAGAACTGAGCAAGAAAGATTAGAAATCATTAAATATTCGAACGAAAATTTAATGGCTGAAATTGTTTCTATATTAGGCAACTTTGATCTTTTACTAAAACACAGTGAAGATGCTGGGTTAAAAATCACTGTAAACAATTTTTTAGAGGTATTAAAAAGAAACGGTCTAGAAGAAATAGACTTAACCGGTAAAACCTTTGATGCACATATTTCTGAAGCTGTTGAAACAGAAGATGGTGAAAAGGATATAGTGCTAAAGACTTTAGAAAAAGGCTATACCTACAATGGTAAATTAATTAAGCCTGCAAGAGTTATTGTAGGAAATGGATCTATCTAAATTAAATATATTAAACTTAAGGACTTAAAATTTAAGTCTTTAATTTTATTAGTTTAAATTTATAAACAAATTATGGGAAAAGTAATCGGAATAGACCTAGGAACAACAAATAGTGCAATGGCCGTTATGGAAGGCGGCGAAGCTAAAGTAATACCAAATGCTGAGGGTGCTAATACTACCCCTAGTTACGTTAATGTAATAGACAATGTTGTAGGGGCACCGGCCAAAAGACAGGCCGTGGTAAACCCTAAAAACACTATCTACTCTGTTAAAAGATTAATGGGTAGAAAATATAGTGATTCTGAGGTTACTAAAATAAAAAAGAACGTACCTTACGAGGTTGTAGAAGGTAAAAGTGGTTTGGCTGCAGTCAGTGTTGAAGGAACAACTTACACAGCTCAGGAAATTTCAGCTAAAATTTTGGCTAAGCTTAAAGCCGATGCCGAAGCCTTTTTAGGTGAAGAAGTTACCGAGGCAGTTATCACTGTTCCTGCATACTTTAACGATAGCCAAAGACAAGCAACAAAAGATGCGGGAAAAATAGCAGGTTTAGATGTTAAAAGAATAATAAACGAGCCTACCGCAGCCTCTTTAGCTTATGGATTAGACAAAAAAACAAATGAAAAAATAGCTGTTTACGATTTAGGTGGTGGTACTTTCGATATTTCTATTTTAGAAATAGGAGATGGTGTTTTTGAGGTAAAAAGTACAAATGGAGACACCCACTTAGGTGGAGAAGACTTTGATATTAGGATTATTGAATGGTTAGCAGAAGAATTTAAGAAAGAGAACGGTATTGATTTAACAGCCGATAAGCAAGCTATGCAAAGGCTAAAAGATGCCGCTGAAAGAGCAAAAATAGAATTATCTAGCACTCAAGAGACTGAAATAAATATCCCATTCATTACTGCGGATAAAAATGGTCCTAAACACGTTAATACTAAATTAACTAGATCTAAGTTAGAGCAATTAGTCGCCGACTTAATTGAAAACACTATAGAGCCGGTTAAAAAAGCTTTGGAAGATGCTAAATTAAAAACTACGGATATTGACGAAATAGTTTTGGTAGGTGGTATGACTAGAATGCCAAAAGTACAAGAATCTGTTAAAGCATTTTTTGGTAAAGATCCCCATAAGGGTGTTAATCCCGATGAGGTTGTAGCAATAGGTGCGGCGATTCAGGCTGGTGTTTTATCTGGAGATGTTAAGGATGTTTTGTTACTAGATGTAACGCCTTTAACCTTTGGTATAGAAACATTAGGGGGGGTTATGACTAGCTTAATTGAAAGAAACACTACTATTCCTACCTCGGCAAGTCAGGTATTTAGTACTGCTGCAGATAATCAGACAAGTGTAGAAGTGCACATTTTACAAGGTGAGCGCGAAATGGCCGCAGATAATAAAAGCCTTGGAAGATTCGTACTTGAAGGTATACCTACCGCCCCAAGGGGTGTTCCTCAGGTTGAGGTTAAATTTGATATCGACGCTAATGGAATTTTAAACGTTAGTGCCAAAGATAAGGCAAGTGGTAAAGAGCAAAAAATAACTATACAAAGTGGTACCGGTTTAAGTAGCGAAGAAATAGATCGAATGGTTAAAGAGGCTGAAATACATAAAGATGAGGATAAAAAGAAAAAAGAAACCATAGATGCCAAAAATACTGCTGATAATTTAGTTTATACAGCCGAAAAAACTCTAAAAGATTTTGGTGAAAAAATGGACAAAGCTAAAAAGGAAGACATTGAGGCCAAAATAAAAGAAATTAAAGAAAACGCTACAAACTGGAGCTTAGAGGAATTAAAGAGTAAAACTGAAGAACTTTCTAAAGTTTTACAAGAAGTTGGTGCAGAAATGTACAAAAACCAGCCTCAGCAAGAATCTAGTGCCGAAGATAAAAAAGGAGACGACAAAAAAGACGATAAAAAAACCGAGGGTGAAACTGTAGAAGGGGAAGTTGTTGAAGAAAAATAATGACTAAATGGGTAATTTGCTCTAAAGTACTAGAGCAAATACCCATTTAAAAGTTTATGAATAAAGATTACTACGAAATTCTTGGCGTGGCTAAAGGTGCTAGCGAAGATGAAATAAAAAAAGCATATAAAAAAATGGCCAAGGAACATCACCCCGATGTTGCTAAAAACAAAGAAGAAGCCGAAAAAAAGTTTAAAGAAATAAACGAGGCTTACCAAGTACTAAAAGACCCCAATAAAAAAGCGCAATACGACCGTTTTGGTAGTAGTGCTTTTAATGGTGGGCAACAAGGTGGGGGTAACCCCTTTGGTGGTCAGGGCCCCTTTAATTACAGCTACACAAGTGGGGGTAACGGGCAATCCCCCTTTGGAGATATTGACCCCTTTGATATTTTTGAAGAGGTATTTGGTTTTAGAAATGCACGAAGACCCCAACAGGGAAAGAATTTATATTATTCTTTGAGTGTTAGTTTTGTAGACTCTATAAAAGGAACTACCAAAAAAATTAGGGTAGGAAACGAAGAATTTGATGTAAAAATTCCCTCTGGTGTTGGAAGCGGTACCGAACTTAAGCTTTCTGGTAAGGGTGGCGAGGCCCCAGAAAAAGGTTTACCAAGGGGAGATTTATTTTTAAGTTTAGAAGTTGAAGAAGACCCTAATTTTATAAGACAGGGTTATGATTTATTTAGTGAAAAGCATATTTCAATATCTCAGGCAGTACTTGGGGACACTATAAAAGTTAAGGTGGTTGATCCTAAAAGTAACGACGGTTTTAATGAGGTAACTTTAAAAATCCCTTCTGGTACCCAAAGTGGTACTAATTTTAGGTTAAGCGAAAAAGGTGTGCCAAGGCTTAGAGGCAGTGGTAGAGGCGATATGTATTACAGAGTAAAAGTAGAAATTCCTACAAAAATATCTAAAGAACAAAAGAAATTGTTTGAGGAGTTAAAAAATAGCTAAATATGGTTAGGGTTTATATTTCTAGTTCTTTTTTTGAGCAAATAGCCATTCTTTATCCTTTGCCTTGATTCTTGTCACCTTAAACTCTTCTTCGTGTCTCAAATGGAACACTACAAGACTGCATACCTCTACAAATTTATTTTTGCTGCTCAGGTTGACCTCTTGTCCCTCGGATAAAAAGGGGAATCTGCTCCATAAATCATCCACACTATCTTTGGGACTGTTTTCCCCCATACTAAGTCCACCCTCATCATGCGCAAACTTATTCCTTAACCTGCGTATTTTGTGTAGCGCTGAGCACAGTTGATCACTTATCAGGCCCAATCTGTATGCCAGCTCAATTTTTACGATAAGGTCTCCGAGTGGTGAGTTGATGTCTAAAAGAGTATCATCGTCGTTAATTGCTGGTGCTAACATTCTCTCGATCCTACTCTTTAGGGCGCTTTCTAAATTTGCTGTTGCAATCAGTACTGACCCTCTATCACTCTCGTCTTTCAACTTTTCTCTTAATTTTTGCACATAATCTAGAGCTTTGTCAGTAGCGTTAGGATTGGCAGCGAGACCTTTAGAATTATTAATAGTTTTAGATTCCATCTCTACATTGAAAATTAGCTAGCTTGTATGGTTGCGGGTCCCGGAATTGAACCGGGCTCTGAAGATTATGAGCCTTCCGTGGTACCGATCCACTAACCCGCGGTGTAACCATATTCTATAAGAAATACCTTACTTGTCAAACGCTCGGGAAATTAATAGCTCTACTATTTGCCCAATATTGCTACATTTTAAACTTTCTGTGGGAACTTCGCCTTGCGCGTAAATGTGAAAAGGACTGGGTAGTGAGATAGTGTTTTTTACCCCAACTTGCCTTGCAGAAACTATATCCCCTATTACGTTATCCCCAATTACTAAGGATTTTTCAGGTGTGCCACCCATTTTTAATATTGCGTGCGACCAGATCTCTGGTCCCTTTGGAACTTTTGAATCCGCTATAAATAAATTGTCTTTTTTAAAAAAAGTATTTAGACCTGTGTGCTTCATTTTTCGCTCGGTCCAGCCTAAATCGGCATGCGTAACTGCACCTATAGGTATTTTGGCCTCACTAAAAGTATTAAGTGTTCGCAGGGTGTTTGGAAATATCTTTGGATATTCATCAAAGTATATAAGTTGTATTAACTCTTCTGCAAATTTAGCTAATAATTCATTTTTAACTCCGTAGTTTTTAGCAATAATAGTAGAAACTACTAACCACCTGTGCATCTGTACTTGTGCAATAGCATGCGCTTTTGAATTAAACTTTGGAAACTCTTTTAAAAGATTCTCTGGGGTCGTTCCAATAACCTTGGATACCTTATTTACGTAGCTTCTAACTCCTCGCGTAAAAAGGCTGTGGGTGTCTATTAGCGTGTCATCTATATCAAAAAGAACCAACTCAATTTTTAATCCCTTAAGGGATTTAGCTAATAGCTTAGACTCTGTTGATATCTTTAAATTTTCCACTTTAAATATATGGGTATTTAGTTATATTTTAGAAAATATAGTTCCTATTATAAAGGCTCCTAAAGAGGCGATTGAGCCAATTAACAGTACTTCCATAATAGATTTTAATCTGTCTTTTTTTACTATTATTGCCCTAAAAGACCCCAGTAATACTAAAGCAATAACAGTACCAATTATAGAAAAAATAAAATTATTTGGGTTAGTTGGAAAAACTATAAACGGAATTAAAGGAATAAACCAAAAGTTATAAAAGATAAAGACGTCGTAATTCCTGAAACCTTTGGATTAATGTTTTCAACGCTACGTTCTTTTAATTTGTAATTCATTAAAAAATCTACCCAAAAAGCTTTGTGTTTTCTAAACATTAGCAAAACTGTTTTAGCATGGTCCCCTTTTATGCCGTTTTCTAATAATAATTTTGCAGTCTCTTTTTCAAGTACTACAGAGTGGTCTTTAATTAAAACTATTTGTTCTTGTTTTAAAGATTTGTAATTTTCAACAGCCGATTTTTCTGATAAATAGTTTCCTAAGCCCATTGAAGATCCGTCGGCAAATAAGTTTGCGACACCAAAAAGTAAAACAGATAAAAAGGATAATTGTACTAAAGAGTTTTCGTTTAAAGTTGCACCACTAAACCCCGCTACTACAGCAAAAGTGGTTACAATGCCGTCATTTCCTCCAAATACTATTTCTTTTAAATATCTGGAAAAAAAAGAATTCATTGTGCTAAAAGTATAGCACCTAGTAGGTTTGTATGCTTTTTATTTAAACTATAAAAAGTTCCTCTTGCGCTCTAGTTACGGCGGTATAAAGCCACCTTCTCCACTCTTCATCGGTCATTCTACTAAAGCGTTCTTCAAATAAAACCACTCTTTTAGCCTGGCTTCCTTGTGCTTTGTGCACTGTTAGGGCGTATCCAAAATCAAAAAGATCCCCCTTTAAAGTTTTGTTTCTAAATTTGGTAAAGTTTAAGGGCTCGGTATTGTTAAACTGTGGAATATAAATGTTTCCGTTATACTCTCCCTTTTCGCCATCCATTTTAATATCTGCTTTTAACCAGTCTTTTTCTTTGTTTTCTATAAATAATAGAGTTCCTAGCATTCCGTTAAAAATATCGTTTTTGTGGTTATTTCTAAGGCATATTACCCGGTCCCCTATTTGAGGTTTTTCAAAGTCAATTCCTAACTTTTCTCTAATTCTATTATTTAGTTTTACTCGGGTGTGGTTAAACCCACAAATAACCAAAGTTTTTTTATTGTATTCTCCCAGTAATTTATTTACTGTATCGTTGTAGTAAGGACTTTTTTTAGATATTTTAACAATGTTTTTTGCATACTCTTTTTCGGGTATTATTCCAAATTTTCGAGCCAAAATTGAAATTTTAATTATCGGGTTATCTTGTTCTTGTCTGTGAATTTCTTCTAGTTTTAAATCAGGGTCCTGCATTAAGTTGAAACTACCTTTAACTGGAGGCAGTTGGCCGTGATCTCCTACAGCAATTATTGGAATGTTGTACGAAAGTAAATCGCTCCAAATTTGCCCATCTATCATTGAGGCTTCATCAACAATAATTAAATCTTTTGAAATGTTGTCTTTTTTTTGCCAGCCTGAAATTTCGCCATTTTTATCCTCAATAGGTGAGTACATTAACGAATGAATAGTTCCTACTGAATCTGTTTTATCTATCACCCCCAACTTATGTAATTTTAGTTTTAGTTTTCTGGCTGCCTTTCCGGTGTAGGCGGCAAAACCAATTGAACGCTTTTTTTTAGTGTCGTTTAGTTTGTTTTTAAGTTCTGCGATTAAGGTAGTTTTACCTGTACCCGCAAATCCACCAACCGTAATGTATTGGCTAGAATAACCGTCTTTTTGCCACTCTAGCAATTCGCTAATTACGTGTTTTTGGTCTTTAGATAAATCAATAATCGACATGCTTTAAACTATACTACAGAAAATTTGTAAAATAGTTTAATATTTATATATGCCCAAAAAAACAAAACTCAAATTGCCCAAAGAACTTACTAAGGTGACTTTTGTGTCAAAAACATTGGCAGCTATACTTTTCATAGTATTACCTTTTGTTTTTCTTTATATTGGTTATCAATACGGTAAGGTTGAAGTTGAACCTACCGAATGTATGGTGGTAGATAAGTAAAAAACTGCTTTATCTTTCGATCTTAGTAATTACTCACTAAAAATTGCTTGATAGCTTGTATATAGGGGTTAGAACCATTAAGTTTAAAATTCCTGTTAAAATCCCTATTAGTACAGGAGTAGAAGCAACTACAATACACCCAGCCAAAAAATATTTGTTTCTATTTTTCGAACTAGAAAAGCATTTAATACCTATAAAAGTATATAAAGCACCGAGTAAGAAGATTGTTATTAAAACAATGTAAGCGGCAAAGGAAGGTCCTGGATCTATCCCAAATGCCTCATACATTCCTGATAGTTTACTTAACATAACTACAGGTACAATAACAGCGCCTAACATTTGGATAACCCCCAGTAGAATATTTAAACTTCCGATAATTTTATATTTATTCATATATTAAGTCTCGCATTTTAGGCTATTTTATCAATACTTAAGCCCAATTTAGCTTAATATACTATTACTAACGTGTTAAAATGTGTTTGCTTAAATTTAAACAGGGAGAGGTCGCATAGTTGGTCTAGTGCGCTGGTCTTGAAAACCGGTACGTCGCAAGATGTCGAGGGTTCGAATCCCTCCCTCTCCGCCAAGTGGGTTTCAGAAGTCGCGTATGCCTTATTAAGCTTGATAAACTCGGCTAAATCTGGTGTTCCAGAAACCAATTCTTCGTATGTAGGTGCCTTGTGAAATAATACCCCAAAATAGGAGGCTCTAGCCTCTGGATTGTCCCCTTGTAGCAACAATTCTTCCATGTGTTCCAGAAAATATTTTAAGTATTTCATAACAAGCTCCATATTAGTTGGTTCTTTAATAATGGCTTTTTGCTTTTCTGTCAGTAACCCACTTATTTCCCCATCAATTTTCACCAAGTCTTCTTCAACATATTTTATTGCTACCTCTGATGATAAATACCTAATTTTATCTGCCGTAAGTTTGGCTTGAGTTTTTAGTTCTTCAATCTTAGTATCAATGCTGACCTGGTCTTTATTTGATTCGGCATGTCTTTTACCCCACTCATCGATAACTGCTTTTGTTAACGCCTCGCTGTAGCCAGGTGCAAGATCAATATTTTTAATAAAGTTAGTTACAGTTGTATCAAAATCTTTTTTCGGAACGCGAAAGTAATGACCTCGCTTGTTGCAGTGGTAAGCTGGATAGTATTTTCCAAGCTTTCCCCTAGATGCACTGCCAAATAAAGGTTTTCCACATTGAGGACACATAACGACTCTTTTATAAGGAAAGTCAGGATTTCGCACCCCTTTTTTCACAAGGTACTGAGGGTTAGACCACCTGTGGATTTTAATTTCTCCATTTTCTTCAAGAATGGTGATCTTATCTCGATTGGCTTTATTAAAGGTCTCGATCGACACCAACCCGTCAAATTTACCCTTGTGTAGATTATCTTTTGTCCAACTGATAAAGTTGATACCGGCATAAATAGGATTTTTAAGATAACCCCAAAATCTTTTTAGAGTCAACTCGCCTCCTCCTTTTTCTCTTATGATCTTTGTTCGGTCATGGGGGTCACGAATACGAGCAATGCGAGTTTTAAACCCTAAATTATTTATCTCCTCGACTATTTGATGATCCGTAAGTGTCCCACGGCATCGAAGTTCAAACATTTTAATAATCCATCGTGATTCAGTCGGTTCAGGTTTTAAAATTGTACGTCTTCCGTTCGCAGTTTCTACCTTTTCATTCATAAATCCCATTGGTGGTTTTCTTACCCAATAACCCATCCGAGAGTAACGAATTTCTGCACCAATCATTCGACTCATAATATCTCGCATTTCATCTTTTGCTCTTTCAGCTTCAAGCATTTCTGCTTTTTTAGTAGGTGAATAAACACTCCATTTAAACTCAATTCCCAAGTGCTCTAATGTGTTTATCTGTTGCGTTCCAATAACACCGTAAATATCAATAAGCTTTACGTGGTTTTTATCCAGTTGCATTTTAAGTTCTTCGTAAAGATAAGAGCCCCCACGAGTGAACCTATCAATGGATTTGATAATAAAAAGTTGAATATCGTTTTTCTTGGTTTTACAGTAATCAATTGCTTCTTGTACGGGCTGTTCGTCTTTTGATGCAGATTCGAGAAAAATAAAGAATTTTTTTATGTGGATGTTGTGTGATTTTGCAAACAGCTCTATCTGCTCTTTTTGAGCCTCGGGAGAATCACCCTGCGTTCCTTGTCTTACAGATGAAACACGTATGGCTGCGACGGCGTTTTCAATTTTGGGCAGGTTTTCCATGTTACGTATTTGTAAATTTTTTATACAAAACTTTACTTGTGTTTTGGTCTTCAATAATGCGATCAATAATCAGGTTTGCTAGAAATTGAATTCTTTCTTTAGTAGATAACTTTGAAGCAATTAGAGGCTCTAAAGTGTTTTTATTTTTCGTACCTTTTGCTCTTGACATAAGTTAAACTTTAAATCTTAATTACGTCTATAAGGATAGTATATTACGCCTGTAGGGATAGTGTCAAGAGCAAAATATCATCAATTCATATAGTATTTTGCGGATGTTATGGTATATTTGGTTTGTTAAATATCCTGTCCTAATTATGCAAACATTAGAAGGATGCAAAGACAATTATTGGGATATTGTTCATAGCCACACTTACCAGTTAAGGAATAGTGGAGGTGCTGTATGAGTCCTACAGAGACCTCTCAGCTCGAACTTTTCAACCAAATTCAGCACAACGTCACCTCAACAAACCAAGCTCTATACGTGTATTTTCTTTCCCTTGCGCCTTTTTCTATAGACTGGAAACTTAAGATTTACTACTGGCTTATGTCTTTGCCAATTTCTCATATGTCGCCGACATTTGTAACTTTTTTTATTGGATTTAGCCCACTTTTTCTTGTTTTAATCGTCTACATACTATTTAAAATTGCTTTGTGGATTTATAGAACGATAATTCCTTTAGTAGCAAGAATATTTATAAAAGAAGATACAGAAAAAAAGATTTTAGAAATTACGTTTCCGGCAGATACCGGTAAATCTGCCTATGCAACAGAACAACTTCATACACTAATTCACTCACTATCAAGGCAAAGCACCTTTTGGGAACGCCTTGCAAAAAGAAAAACGAAGTACTCGCTTGAAATTGTTTCAACGAAAAAAGAAGGCATTCGATACCTGATAATTGCTAGCCCTTATGCAATAAGCATTATCAGTCGAAATATCAGATCGTATTTGCCTGGGGTTAAGTTAAAAGAAGTAGATGATTATCTTAGTACCTATATTAAAGATGATCTTAAAAAAGATTCTCTGCACTTTCTAGAATTAAAACTTACAAGACACTTCTCATTGCCTTTAAACACCCAAAAAACTCTTTCAGAAAACGATCCAATTTCTTATCTTACCGGGCAGATGACTAGATTAGATGTTGGTGAAATTATTTCTTATCAAATAGTAGTTAGCCCCGTTCTTCACTCGGTTCAAAGACGTGTTGGAGAAAGTATAGAAAAGCTTTCGCAAAAAATTTATAAGGGTCAACCACTTGTAAGAGAAGTACACAAACCACTATTAGATCAACTTTCGGAGCTACCTATTATTTCAATTGTTTGGCTTTTAATTAAATTAACTTGGAAAGTAGCTACAGGCTTTCTGTTTTGGAGCTTAGATTTTGTTTCAACTGCACAAGACTCAAGTGGCAAGGCAGTTTCGTGGATGTCTTCACAACCAAGACCTCAAGATATACTAAATCCGTACGAAAAAGAGCTTGCTGAAATCATAAAAGACAAAATATCAAAACCCTTGTTTGAAACGTCAATCAGAGTTTTATTTGTGATACATGATAAATCAATGCTTGCCCATAGAATGAATGGACTTAGAGCATCTTTTGGGCAAATGGAAAGCTCATATCAAGGGCTTGATTCAAAGACGAGCCTTTTTCATCCAATAAGTAAAAAGCTGGATGAATTTATAAATAGAAAATTATCATTAGAAACCTTCCTTAATAGGAATCCTGTTCTTTCAGTTTCTGAACTTTCGGATCTTCATCATTTTCCATACACCAATACCACTAAAACAGAGGACATGCTAAAAGTTCATAGCCAAGATCTTCCAGCCCCTCTTTCTGCTAAAAATAATTCAAACCTTGACGTTGTGTTTGGCAAAAATACATATGGGAATGAGGACACATGTATTGGCTTAACAGATGAGGATCGCTCTCGCCATGTTTATACAATTGGGCAGACTGGATCTGGTAAAACCACAATTATGTTCCATATGGCGCATGATGATATTCAAAAAGGTAGGGGACTTGCAGTCTTAGATCCACATGGTGATTTAGCAGAAGATTTACTAACATGCGTACCTGATGAAAGAATTGATGATTGTATATATTTTAATCCGTTTGATTTGCGATATCCCGTTGGGGTCAATATATTAGAAATAGACCAAACACTGGAGGGGGATGAGCTTGAGCAAGAAAAAGAACTAGTTTGCGAAAGTGTTGTCTCAGTTTTTAAACGTGTATTTTCCAAAGATGAAAATACAGATGCTCATAGAATTGAGTATATTTTACGAAACACCATTTACACAGCATTTACGGTTAAAGATGCAACAATTTTTACTGTATACGAGCTTTTGAACAATCCAAAATTTCAAAAAATTATTACCGCCAAACTTGAGGATGAAAATTTAAAGAGCTTTTGGAAGAATGAATTTGGTAAAGCTGGCAACTATCAAGTTGTAAAAATGGTATCAGGGGTTACATCAAAGGTTGGTCGTTTTCTTTTTTCTCCTACAGCACGTCGAATTTTAGAGCAACCAAAATCGACCATAGACTTTGATGCAATATTAGAATCTGGAAAAATACTGATTTGTAATCTAGCCGAAGGAAAGCTAGGAGAAGACACCTCCAAGCTACTAGGAACAACAATTATTGCCAAAATTCAACAAGCATCTATGCGAAGGGCTCGCATTTCTGCCTCATCTCGAACCCCCTTTTATTTGTTTGTTGATGAGTTTCAAAACTTTGCTACATCATCTTTTACAAAGCTTTTATCAGGTGGTAGAAAGTTTGGCTTAAGAATCACTATTGCCGAGCAATCTACAGCTCAACAAGATGATAGAAATGTAGTTAATGTTATTCTTGCAAATACGGGAACAGTAGTTTGTTTTAGAACTGCAAGCCCGATAGACGAAGAACTTATGCTTTCGCAATTTTCACCATATGTTAAATCTGGTGACATTGGAAATCTTCCTCGATTTAAATTTTATATAAAACTTTCTGCAGTTGAGCCAGAAGAGCCTTTCTCAGGAGAAACACTTCCGCCCAATATTGAATATGATCCAGAGCAAGTACAAAGAATAATTGAAGCCTCTCGAAAAAACTACGCAATTGAATATAAGAGGAGAGAGAACAAACATACACAAGAAAAAATAAAGCCTTTGTCAAAAAAGAAAAAGATGAATACAGAGAAAAATGATCTAGACACACTTACAGTGTAAGCGTGTTTACACTTAGGTTTGTTGATATAACAGTAAATAGTAGATAAATTCTTACTTCTATATTCTTTATATATAAAGAGAGGAAAGTAAACACTAATTAATAATGAAAAACAGACAAGACGAAATACTCTACTACCTATACCGCTTCCGCTTCTTAAACCGTAACCAGATACAAACACTATTAACTCACAAATACTATAACCGCATAATCATATGGCTAAACGAACTAACACAAACTCAATACATAAAACGCTACTATAATCCCAAAACAGTAACAATACCCGCAATATACTCATTAGGAACAAAAGCAAGAAAATATTTAAAAAACAATCCAGAATTTAAATATGTCAAAGAAAAGCTTTTAGATAGAATTTGGAGGGAATATACACTATCTGAACAATTTAAAAAACACTGCATATTTATAGCAGATATATACATCGAACTTATTAAATTAACTCAAAAAAGTAGTTCTAAGCTAAACTTTAGAACTAAGACCGATTTATATGAAATTAAGGACCTAATCAAACCCCTGCCCGATGCGTATTTTACGATTGAGGAAAAGGACGGAAAAGTTAAACGTTACTTTTTAGATATTTTTGATGAACTCCCGGCAAGAATGATATTAAGAAGAAGGATAAGAAAATATTTTGATTATTATGAAAAAAATATATGGCAAGAAAAAGTTGCCGGAGATTTCCCAAATATAATATTAATAGCACCCGATCAAAGATTTAAAAACTATCTAAAAAAACAAATTTTAATAATGTTAGAAAACGAACCAGAGCTTAACTTTTATCTTTCAACGTGGGAGGAAATTAAAAAACAAGGATTCACTAGTAAAACACTAGAAAAAATCTATTTAGAATAGTCCTTTTAAACGTCTTCATCAAATAAAACTGTTAGTACTTTTTCTACCGCTCCCAACGCCTTTGAGATGGCAACAATCGGGTCTTTTGCATATTTGGCTATATAGTTCCATGCGTTACCCGTATGGTCGCCGTAGCCGTATATATCCATCAGTACCGAAGCTGTAAACTCGGCAATGGTTTCTTGTGTTTCTGTTTGCTTACCTTCAAGCTTGCCGCTTAGCTTGGCATGTATAGCGTGTGCCAGTTCATGAAAAAATACTGCAGGACTATGGCTACCTATTCTGATACTTGTGCCATCGCTCGTACAATCTCCAAGCCTATCGGGTAGCATCGGTACATACTCTACAGAGATATCAAACTTTTTAGCAACACTCACAAGCTCTGGTAACTCTTTAGGCTCATATCCTGTCGTATTACTTTCTCCTTCTGTTGCTGAAGTTGGAAACACCGGTACAGCCGAGAACCCTATACACATTTGTTCATCTTCTGAATCATCACCTTTCTGTTTTTTAGCAGCAATCACAATCGGACGCAAGATATATACCGCGGTACTTCCTCTTTTAATTCTTCGCCCTGCCTTTTCCCATTGTCGAAACCCTCTACAATCAAGCTCACCTGCTTGCATCATGCTTAATACTTTATTCGACAAACTCCAGTGCAGCGCGGGTGCTTGTGGGTCAAGCCTGATGCGTGCAACTTTTGATATTGCAAATATATCACCGTCCTTAAATTGCTGTACTACCTTATCAAGGCTTTGTTGTGCTTTGTCTGAAAGTTTCATCTTTATTCCTCTCTTTAAAATTTTGTAATTGGAAGCAGGTCTGCCTGCTTCCATTACATGGAATTAAAAAAGCGGGGTGAATTTTGCATAGGGCAAGCAACGCGAGAGCGGG
>Ga0210011_1001265_pt1 | contig 24121 bp, 15 predicted proteins | sample CryGeymeta201502_FD_183972 | JGI IMG/M metagenome (GOLD analysis project Ga0210011, IMG submission 183972) | Groundwater microbial communities from Crystal Geyser aquifers in Utah, USA - Crystal Geyser metaG 2015-02 (SPAdes) (version 2) | ecosystem: Environmental > Aquatic > Deep subsurface >...
CGGAAGCTGTCACGATTTTGGTGGTGGGCGCTGGCAAGATTTTCTCTTCGAACCAGGCCAACTCGATTGATGCATCATCGAGCCGGACCTGTTTCTCCCAGACCCGCTCCGGCACGTTCCATTTGTAGCCTCGCGCTTTGAGTTCATCCTTGGCGGCGAATGGCGCGCCTTTGGCCGTGATCAGCGTGCTGGGCTGTTCGGCGGATTCCAGTAGCCGCGCAAAATGGCTGCGGACATTTTCGCCGTCGGGATCGCTGCGCTTTTGCGTGAGCAACCACAGCAAGCTCCACACATCGGTCGCTGCACGGTGCGCAACCGCAAACCAGCCATGCTGATTGAGCAGATTGGTCTGGCTGCGACCTTCAAACCCCATGTCCTTCCACGCGATCTCGGACATGCTGCAGGCCCAAGGCTTGTCGGCAATTTCTGGGTATCGCTGATCAAACCAGCGGATATCAAAACCCGCATTATGAGCCGTCACCAGATCCGCCCGATTGAGCAATGTCAGGACCTTCTCATCATCGATCGCCTGACCGCAAAGATCGTGATCACACAGGCCAGTCAATTTCTGGATCTGCGGTGACAGCGGCCTGCACATATCGTTCAGCCATGACCACGGTCCCAGATGCGCAAGAACCTCGCCATCCTTACTCACCCACGCAAGCAGGATCGCTAGTTCGATGAGTTCGTCATCCGCCGGCGAAAGCCCCGAAGTCTCCACGTCTACAATCGCGACGCATTTTGCATCGGGCGGCGCATTGCCATCCATGTGCGAAAACGGTTCGGGGATCTTTCGCAGGACGCGGTAGTCGCCGCTGTCGTCGAGCAGCTGCGCGGCACGCTCGAGTTTCTGTGTTGATGATAGTATTCGCATATTCAGTTTCTCCAAGATTGCGTTGGCGAAACCGGCGAGGCGAAGGCCGAGCTTATCCTGCTCTTTACCCTTCTTTTTTCCTTTCCCCTGCCGGTTCCACGGCCTCTCTTCCTTCCTGTCTTCTGCTATGAGATTCTCCGGCTGCGCCGTGATGGAGATGTATCCTTACGGCTGCCGGATCGCGGCCCGGGCCTGCGGTCTTTTCCATCGCTAGATGCAAAAAAAGGGGTGCCGGCCGAGCCCAATCAATGTCCCACATTGAACAGGCCCACGGCTAATCGACGCGCTCTGGCACCAGCTGGTAGAACCACTGGATGTCAAAAGTTGCCCTGTGAACCACGACTAGCTCGGCTCGGTCGAGCAGCCGGCTTACCTGCTCGAGGTCGAACGATTGACCCGCGAAATCGGCGTTCTTCAGACCAGGCCGCCTAACGATGTCAGGAGGCTGCACCTGGCCCGGATCGTTGACCCAAGAACACGACCCGAGATGGACAAGCACCTCGCCGTCTTCCGACAGCCAGACCAGCATGACAAGCGGTCACCTTGTCCTCTTTGAGCGAGATGCTAGTAGTTTCTACGTCCACCAGTGCTAGGGAGTCGGCATCGGGCCGCATGTTGCCTTCCGTGCTTTAATTGGGTTCACCGCTCGATCGGAAAGCGATGGCTTTCTCATCGCCGGCAAAAAAAGAGCGGCTGCTTGATCTAAGGCAGTTCAACGCTTCCCGTCGCTGTCGGGCCGGCCCGTCTCCCATGGAGTGCCAGCAAGTAAGTCATCAGATGCGGATTGCCCTTTCGATCCGCTTGATGACCGGGTCGAATCCTTGCGAGGTCTGCCACGCTTTTTGGGCGGTGACGGAGTGGCTTCGTCGATAGTTTCAGCATCCACGGATATGACATCGGAATTGGGCACCGGTATTACGTCGGCGGCAAGGCCACTCCCACTTGCAAACGTGGCCAAGAGCTTATCGTTCAGATCTTGCACTGCCCGTCGCCCGGCCTCAGTCTTGCCCAATTCGCTCCGGGTTTGAGCGAGCTCGTTCACCAGCTCGATATTCTTGTCCATTAGCTCGCGGCATCGGTCCTCGGCTTGATCGAGCTTATCCTGAAGCTCATCGCACTTGGTTTCGAGGCTATCGAAGCGATCGGACCACTTATCGATCTCCTCTTCGTGGGCATTGTCGTCCTCCGCACGATATTTGCCGACAAGCCCCTTCGCCAATCGGCGAAAGTTCTCGAAGGCGACATCGAGGGAAACATCCAGCTCGGCTGGCGCCTTCGTTATGAACGGCACCCCTTCGGCCATACGGCGCTCTTTCCAATTCTCGAACTTCTCGCCGATGGCCCCGTTCGCCTTGCTAAACCCGAGCCGCTTGGCGACCTGATTGGGGATGACCCGATCGATGTTATAGCCGCACTCCTTAAGAAGCTCGTCGGCTGCCAAATCGACCGCATTCTGCGTCGCCACCTTTGCCATGATCCACCTTTCACCACCTTGAGGCGAATAGAGCGACGTTCGCTTCTTTCGCATTATTCGCTCTATTCGCTTTTTTGGATCGTGCAACGCGTCATGATTTACTGGTTCCAAACTGATACAATTTCCTATCGCCGTTCGTTACCAAAAAACTTTCAATTTGCCACATATTCCATGTTGAAAATCGATTACTCAATACTGCAATGCAGCAAATTCTTTGATGATATATATAGGACGACCGATTTATTTCTCCAATATCTGAGTGATCGTATTTTCATTCATATCTTTATGGCTCCCAACATTTAGCAACATGGTTATATTGAGGATCATAGTATCTTTCGCGGAGAAAACAGATTCGCCATCCGATGCGCTTATTGGGGGAAGCGGTCGCCTGGGCATCACCGACGATTTCTTCCCTCGCTTTGCTGCGCGATACTTCGGCGGCGTGCAAAACCTCGATCACTTTCGCCATCTTTCTTATAAATCCACCCAACGAAGATTTTCTTAGCCAGGCCATCGGTCCGGCGAAGCCTCTCCGCTTCCTCGAATGACATTGTCTGAAAAATTGATTGGCGATCCGCATCGCTGGTGGTGCGCATTAATTCATCGACGATAAAGGGAGGCAAAGCCTTGTCTTGATCGCTTCCCGACAAGGCTTTCCGCCACGCAGCGATTTCTGGTCGCACGGCAAGGTCGACTCTTTTATCGGAGTATTCTCCATTTGCCGCCTCACTTAGTTGCCGGAGGAACGTCGGATCGGATTTCTGCCCTTGCACGAATTCCGCAGCCCATGTTCCGTAGTTGTCCGGGATTTTGAGAGTTGTTCCGCTTAACTTGAACTTTCCATCTGCAAGGCCCGCGAAGATCCAGTTCCGCTTCGCCTGCTGGACGCGCCTGATCGCTTCCAGGCGTTGCTGAATTTCCGGTCTCACCAAGGCATGGGGCAATCTGTCGAACCTTTTTAGAAGTTCCTTATCGTCGAGAAAGCGGATGCCGCTCACCGAGAAGCGCGATGAACACAACAGCAGCATGTCGCAGTTCATCTCTGTCAGGAATCGATGGGCTACCGGGGTCTTGGTCGCGTTCGGCTTCCCGTGTTTGCGGTCATCGTCCTCGCGTGCGTTGCATCGACGATACTTCTGCAACAGCTCAAGTGTAAACCGGTCCGAGCGCCGTTTGCGCTCGCCTTTTTCGCGCTGTTCGTCCGGCGACAAGACCTTCGGTTTTTTGGGTTCCTGTCGTTGCGAAGAAGTGCTGTAAACAACTCTCCCATCTGCGGTGCTTTGCTTCAACATCGCTTTTTCGAGAAGCTTCTTTGCTTCCTTAGCTTGCCTAGCATCTAGCGGGATTTGCTCTTCGGTTGCGAGGAGCAGCATTTCGCGGCGGAAGCTAGCTGGCCCGACGATCTTAACCCTGCCGAACTTCTCCTGTGCACGGCGCAGCGCGTCAATCTTGGCCTGTCGGTCCTGTGAATGAACAGCGATAAAGCTTGCCCTCTCCACGAAAGCAATCTCACCATTCAATCGGTAGTTTCGGCTGTGCGCCAAAGTCTCAATTGCATAGCGCTTAACCCACTGTCCGGGATCTTTCTCGGGAGCGCTGTTGAACTCGTCTGGTTCACCCCACAGGGCTGATGATGCTGGTTCGGTCTTTGGTCGGGGGCCCTTGCGCTTGCGTCCAGCCTCGCGCTCAAACGCCAGTTGCAACTCGCGTAGGATTCTATCGGCCTCTTCGCGGCTCGCCCTCTCGCGCTGCTGTTGACGATTGTGGTGACGCCGCTTTTCTTCGATTGTCGCCATCCCCTCGCGCGACTTGGCACCTTCGGCACGCTCGGCCCTGATATCATCGACCCTGTTTTGCAAAGATAGCTCGAATTCATGGAACTCGGTTTCAATCCGAGCTTGTTCGCCAACTTGCTCCTGAAGATCGAGATCATGCGAAAGGTCTCGCGCGGACTCTTCGGCCATTCTGCGGTAGGCGGGAGCGACAAACGGGCGCACGCGAATGTCACTCGACGGCGGTTGATAGGCTCGGTTACCGAGCCTTTTGCAAAGGCGCTTATAGCCAGCATTCACAGCGCTCGCAGGAATGCGATCATCTTCCTTATCTCGAACACCGTTCGCCACAAGATGACCGCCATCGATTTCGCCTTCGACCCGGTAAGGTTCGTAGCGAATGCCAACACGAGCAAGCCCGCGATGCAGCTCATCCCAGCTCTTCGCCTGTCGGGTCACGCCGCGAGCAAGCAGCTTGATCGCTTTGGTGGTCGGAAGCGCTTGGCCGACATTGCCATCCGTCGGCGCAAGAACCTCGGCATCGAATTCTACCTGCTCCGCTTCGACCGCCTTGAACGCTCCACGGCTGATGATGTCGCCGTTCGCCTCGGCAATCCTGAAGCCGCTCCAGGTGTGGTAGACACCGGTCTTATCGGCCACGTAACGTCGATTGGGTTCGGGCTTCAATTCATCCTGTGCCTCGCAGATCGCAAGAGCGATGTGGAGTGCCTCGATCTCCTTTCCCTGCCCCCACTCGCCGACCTTGCCTGAGCCGGCGTCTGCGGTGCAGACCGCGAGGTGCCAATGGTCGTAATGCGTGTCGCCGTGCTTCGAGTAGATCATCGGCTTGCCTTCAGCTCGCAGCACGCGGCGGAAGATTTCCCTATGGCGCTCAGCCATCTCTTCCATCACGGGCTCTTCACCATAAGCCACTACGATCTGTCGCAAAGAATTCTTTCCCGACGCGGCTACACGATAGGCGAACTCAAGTGCCTGATCATCTCGAGTGCCTTCCTCGAGATTGAAGACCGCTGCATCGAGAACCCGGGCATCCTTGCCGCGACCATCAGGACCATACGCACCGATATTGCTGGCCTCGCGGACAAACGCTGCCTCCTCACCGTCAAGCTCAAGGCCAAGAACATATTTGGCGACTGCCCAGCCCGCAAAGAGCGCCTTGCGATCGGCGCTCGAAATCGTGCTGATCCCTGCAAACAGGTGCCGATAGGAAATGATCTTCGCAATCACCGTTTCTTCCTCGGCTCGATCGACGTTGCCGGGTATCGCTTGAGCATCTCCTTCATGTGCTGTTCCGCTAGCTCGCGGGCCTGCCCTCCGAGAGTCTTTGCCTGGCGATCGAGTTGCTTGCCTTGGGCATGCAGTCGTTCAGCGATTTCCCGCAAATCCGCGCCAGCGTTCGCGGCGCGCTCTGAGTCAGCACCTTGACCGATGAGGCTCGCCAATACTTCGGCCGAGTTTCGAAGATATGTGCTCTCGTTCTCAATCGAAGCAGCGCTCTCGCGCACGTTGCGCGCGGACTGATAGACGCTCCCAATGGCAGCGTAGGTCGGATCATAGACCTTGCTTTGATTGAGGCCGCGATCCCTCAGAAACGCCGAGCGACTGAGACGGCCCTTCTGCCGATCTATCTCCTGTTTCTCATTTTCATTGACGCGGACCTTGACGACAAAGTCGCGTCGATTGCCCTTTGAGACTTCAATCGTCTCTTCGGCGATGTCAGTTCTTGTTCCCGGAGAGGGCTTGATCATGGCGTTCTCCCTTTTTCTTCAAGGGCGGCACGAAGCGTAGCGACACGACGCCCAAAGGAACGGGCCCCGTTCCCATCCTGCTTATTTAAAGACCCATGATAAGGCAGCTCGGATTGCGAAGAATTGTTCATCACAGTTCGAGCCCTAGACAGGCGAGGATATTGAGAAGGTCTTCCCGGGCCTGATTCCCATGCTTGAGAGCTGCATAAAGTTCAGCGCGATCCTCGAGCAAAGCCTGCGCCTTACTAACCTGTTCAGCGATCGGTTTCTCCAAGGCTACGGCAACGAGGAGCGCTTTCGCTTTCGGGATCGGGAACTCCTTCCCGAAAGTCTTCGGTCGCTGTGGCATTTGAGGGACCGTTTCAGGTCGACGACGACGCACTTCTGCGGCCCACAGTGTCCAGTCAGATCCACCGCCACTTACTCCTAAACTAACCCTAGCCGAAGCAAGGTTAGTTTCTTGGACGGGCGAACGCTCTGAAGCCGACACAGCGCTTGCGGATGCAGTGATAGGTGGATCAGCTGCGCCCAGTTCGTCGGGCTTTTTGATCATCGCAAATGCATCATCGATTGCTGCGTTCGGAAGCTCCGGCTGGCTATCTTTAGGTTGGCTCGAGGCATTCCGTCTTTCCGGCGGAGCGACGTCGGAAGCGACTCCCCCGTTGATTTTCGCTGACCTCTCGGACAACGGCTTGTCATCGCGCCGGGCAAAATATTCAGCGTATCCGTTCCGCACAGGCCACCTGAAACAATTGCGCTGAAGCCACCCGATCCGGTCAGCTAGAACGGCAATGTCGGCTTGCGATATGCTCGGCGAATTGCCGGCCAACTTGCGAGCGAGAACCATAGGCCGACAGGATTGTGGCGGCCTGTCCCCGTTGCCTGTCCCAGGGTAACCGAGCATCCGCAGGCGGGTGCAAATGAGCTCGTCGAAACGCTGAAGTTTGCCCAGCAGGACCGGCTCGTCGGGGTCCAGATCGGGCATCAGGATTTCAGGATTCTGTATTTGCTGGCGGTGGAAAGCCCTCCGCCCAGCTTCTGCTTTTGATAATTGTTGACTAGATTTTTTGCCCTGCGCTTGCTGGCCACTCTCCGAATACATCATTCCTCGCACTCCGTTAGGGATCCTAAGGAGTGGTTTTAGGATGGGTTAAAAAATATCGGTAATGCGGGGGAAAGAAATTTGCTTTCGGGTCTGGTCACGACGTCGCCTTTAGGGATTGAAGCGTGAGTGACTGGCCCACGTCCTGAGCAGATCAAAGGGGACTGAGGACACCTTGCCGTTTAAGAAAATAGGTGCTTCTGAATATCGATGAACGCGCCGCGGATTTCAGGGATCGAGCCGAGAACCCGCTTAGCATCGTTGGTGCCGCCATAGCGGATCTGGAGGAAGTCACTGATCCGATGCGGGGCGAGTTCATCGATCCCCTGCAACTCGTAGGCCTGCAGAATGTAGCTAAGGAACTTACGCATCTCGGCTTCATAGCCAACGAGACCGGTCGCCTTCGCGCCCTCAACTCGCTCCGACCGTGACAGCGGATCGAGCGTGAAGCGCACGTAGGCCAGCACGTCGAAAATGTCGCTTTTCGGGGCATCGATCAGGCGGCGCATGTCGTCCATGCGGTCGCGGTCGTAGCCCATTTCTTCGAGGCGCTGGATGAAGGCAGTGCGGCGGTCGGGATCGGTCCAGATGGCGCGGAGTTCGTCAGCGCTGGCAACCATCGTGCCGAGATCGCCGAACAGCTGTTCCATGAACTCCTTCGCGGTGATCTGCCGGCCATTGAACCAATAGGTCGTCTCGGCGACATACCGGATCTTGCGTTCCTTGCCGTCGGCCAGCTTCACCACCACACGCTCGACCGGAGGCGTGGGCTCGATCGGATCGTCACCACCACCATCAGGCGGCTCCGGTGGCATCGGCGGTCGAGGGCCTGTCGATCCTTCGATCGGCTCCTCCGGCTCCCCATCCCACGCCGGATCCTTGAAGTGCTCATAGGCCTTCACGAAATCGTAGATCGTGAAGAAGTCCTTCCCATCGAACGTCCGCGTGCCCCGGCCGATGATCTGCTTGAACTCGATCATCGACTTCACCGGGCGCAGCAGAACGATGTTGCGGACGTTGCGCGCGTCCACCCCGGTCGACAGCTTCTGCGACGTGGTAAGGATCGTCGGCAGGGTCTTCTCGTTGTCCTGGAACTCGCGCAGGTGCTGCTCGCCCAGCTTACCGTCGTCCGCCGTCACACGCTCGCAGTAGTGCGGGTCCGGGTTCTTTTTCACCTGGTTGATGAAGTTGCGCACCCGGGCGGCGTGATCCTGTGTCGCGCAGAACACCAGCGTCTTCTGGCGCTGGTCGATCTGGTCCATGAACTCGCACACGCGGCTCATCTCGCGCTCGTCGATAATCAGCTTCGTGTTGAAATCGGCCTCGGTGTATTCCTTGTCGGGGTCGATCTCCCCGCTCACCACCTCGTCCTCGTCGCTGAAGGTGTAGGTGTCCATGGTGCTCGCCATCTGGCGCACCTTGAACGGGGTAAGGAAGCCGTCGCCGATCCCCTCCTTCAGGGCATAGGTGTAAACCGGGTCGCCGAAATAGCGGTAGGTATCCGCGTTGACGTCCCGCTTGGGCGTGGCGGTAAGGCCCAGTTGCACGGCGGGCTTGAAGTATTCGAGGATCCCGCGCCACGTGCTTTCGTCCTTCGCGCCGCCGCGGTGGCATTCGTCGATCACGATGAAATCGAAGAAGTCCGGCTCATAGCCCTCGAACCGGAACTCGTCCTCGCCGGTCATGAAGGTCTGGAAGATCGTGAAGAACACGCTCGCATTGGTAGGCACCTTGCCCTGCTTGCGGATTTCTTCGGGGCTGATGCGGCACAGTGCATCGGGCGGGAAGGAGCTGAAGGCATTGTATGCCTGATCGGCGAGGATGTTGCGATCGGCGAGGAACAGGATACGCGGGCGGCGCACCGGTTCGCGGGTCAGGCTCCAGCGCGACTGGAACAGCTTCCAAGCGATCTGGAAGGCAATCGAAGTCTTGCCGGTGCCGGTGGCGAGGGTCAGCAGGATGCGTTGCTGGTCCTTGGCAATCGCTTCGAGCACGGCGGTGATGGCGTTGTGCTGGTAATAGCGTGGCTGCCACTTGCCGCCGCCAGTCTCGAAGGGGACCGCGCCGAAGCGTTCGCGCCAGGCATTGCCGGTCGGGAAGCAGCGTTGCCACAGCTCGTCAGGCGTCGGGAAAGGCGGGGCGATGTTGCCCTCCTTGCCCGTATGCATGTCGATCTCATACCACTCGGCCCCGTCGGAGGCGTAGGCGAAGCGGGCCTTCAGCCGGGTCGAGTAATCCTTCGCCTGACCGACGCCCGCGCCCGCTCCCTTGCCATGGCGCTTGGCCTCCATGGTGGCGAGCTTGTGGCCGCGATATTCGAAGACGTAATCGGCCGAGAGCGGCGCACCGCGCTGACCGCCGGGCATAATGCGTCCGGGGCAGATCGCCTCCCGCCGGATATGCGCACCCTCGACCACACCCCAACCGGCCGTGCGCAGCACGGGATCGATGCGGTTGGCGCGGGTATCGGCTTCGGTTTCCTGCATTGGCTCAGGTCAGCTCCCCGGCAAAAGCTTTCTGCAGAAGGGATTTGCGGAGGTCAGCGAGGCCATCCAATTGCTTTCTGTAGTTACTTCGGGCGGCGGCACACTTGGCCTTCGCGACATCCATGCGGTCAACAAATCGAGCTTGTTCCTCTTTTTGAGGAATTGGCAACATGACCTCAATAATTTGCTTGGTGCTAAGGTTGGGTTGCGCAGCGCCAGCAGATATATCCAAATGCTCCGCCACCTTGGTTTCGAGGAAAAAGGCAAGATACTCAAGGTTGATCGATGACGTCTTTGCAAACTTTCCAACTCGCTGATTTTGAAGTAGCGTCACGCCGGTCTTGTTGAAACCGATTTTCCCCGTGGTCGCGCCGGACATAGCGATCAGCAGCGCACCTTCCTCCACGAGATACTTGGATAAGTCTTCCCGGTAATCCTGCTGACGAGCGTAGACGACCTTCTCCAAGGTGACTGTGCCGTTTTGAATGTTGGATATTCGAACAACTGGCTGGCCGACATCGACAAACTTAGAGCTCTTGAATGCAAAGCCATTCTTGAAATCAACGTGCGATCCTAGGGCAGACACCCCATGCAATGCCTGCATTTGATCCAATGCAATCTGGAGCTGGGCTGAAAACAACTCTTCCACATCCGCAAGATTGGCTTCGGCGAGGGCGCGGGCGCGGTCGAGGGCGGCGAAGGCCTGATCCAGCACCGCAACAATCCGCTTCTGCTCCTCGACATCGGGTGCAATCCAGACTGGTTCATCGTGAACATGATTTCGGTTGAGCGTCGGCACACCCGCACCCGACGCGAACCGGCTCAGATCGAAGAACTGCAGCAGATAATAGATGTAGCGCGCATCATTCCCATGAAAGTCTTTGACATACAGCGCTGTATTCAGGGGCCAAAAATCATCTTCGACGTAGAACACGTTACCTATGCTGCCGCTTCGGCCAGTGACCACGCCAGGTCCACGCACCTTACCTTCGCTGTGGAAGTCAGTCGGGCCGCTTGAAGTTACGAGCGGGAATCTGCCCGGCTTTCGTTCCTTCACAGGAAGGTCAAACCCACGCTGAAGCGTGCATACGTCGCCGAGAAGCCGACGCTCCAACCTCTTCGGCGCTAGGGCGGTCAAAGCATCCCCCGGATTTCTTCGAGGATCTGCCGCGTTTGCTCGTCGCGGGCGAGCATGTCGGCAATGATCTGTTCGGGTGCACGCAGCGGCGCTTCCTCCGGCGCGGTCGGATTGCGGACCGACAGATCCCATGTCGCCTTGTCGAGATCATCGACATTCACCGTCCAGCTCTTGGCGCTATCCGCCTTTTCCGGATGGAGCGCGACGAACTCGGCAAGGTCAGCATCATTCAGCGCATTGGTCTTGCCCATCGAGCGGCCCGGATCGAGCTGGTAATACCACACCTGTCGGGTGGGTGCGCCCTTCTCGAAGAACAGCACCACCGTTTTCACGCCCGCGCCCTGAAACGTGCCGCCGGGGCAATCGAGCACGGTGTGTAGGTTGCAGCTGGTCAGCAGTTCCTTGCGCAGCTCGACGCTAGCGTTGTCGGTGTTGCTTAGGAAGGTGTTCTTGATCACCACCGCGCCGCGCCCGCCCGCCTTCAGCTTGCGGATGAAGTGCTGCATGAAGAGGTATGCGGTCTCCCCGGACTTGATCGGGAAGTTCTGCTGCACCTCCTTGCGCTCACCCCCGCCGAAGGGCGGGTTGGCCAGCACTATGTCGTGACGGTCGGCCTGCTGGATATCCATCACGTTCTCGGTGAGCGTGTTGGTATGGCGGATCTGCGGCGCCTCGATCCCGTGCAGGATCATGTTCATGACGCCCAGCACATAGGCCAGCGACTTCTTCTCCTGGCCGTAGAAGGTCTTGCGCTGAAGCGTGTCCCACTCGGCTGCCGAAAGGTCGGGCCGGCGCAGGTATTCGAAGGCCTCGCACAGGAACCCGGCCGAGCCAGCCGCACCGTCATAGATTGTCTCGCCGATCTTGGGATCGACCAACTTGATCATGGCGCGGATGAGCGGGCGCGGGGTGTAGTATTCGCCGCCGTTGCGCCCGGCATTACCCATGCGCTTGATGCGGGTCTCGTAAAGGTCGGACAGCTCGTGCTTGGCCTTGCTGCTGCCGAAATCGAGCGTGTCGACGATGTCGATCACGTCGCGCAGGGAGTAGCCGGAGCGGAAGCGGTTGATGATCTCGGTGAAGATCTCGCCGATCTTGTATTCGATCGTATCGGGATCGTCCGCGTCGGCGCTGAAGGTTTTCAGGTAAGGGAACAGGTCGCTGTTGACGAAGTCGATCAGGTCCTGCCCCGTCATGGCGATCTGGTGATTGATCTCGCCATCATCCCGCTTGGGCGCGGCCCACACGTCCCAGCGGTATTCGGGATCGAGGATCGGCTGGTATTCACGGCCTTCCAGCTCGGCCTCGTCCTCCTGCGCGGCTTCGAAATCGTCGAGGTATTTCAGGAACAGGAGCCAGCTGGTCTGCTCTGCGTAATCGAGCTCAGACGCGAGGCCCTCGTCGTTGCGCATGGCCCGGTCGATGTTGTTGAAAGCGTTTTCGAACATGGGTGAGGGCGTATCGCGGTTTGCGGCGCGCGCCAATGGGGCTGGCCGCGATTTCATGGCATGGCGAACAAGACTCCCCGTTGTCCAAAGTTCCGTTTACGCTTACAAATCAAGCTGCCAGATAACGGCGAGGCAGAATAGGCGGACTGGAGAAACATGGCCGAGTTGCCGATCGAACCCGAGCCTAGCGTCCTCCCTAAGTTGGGCAAGATAGCCTACGTTGCCGCTGAAAACGCCAATTGTCTGTATGAACCCAAGTCGGGCAGCGCCATACGATGCACGCCCCCGGTTGGCACAGAAGTAACTGTGATCCGAGATGACGGTGAGTGGGTCTGTGTCTTGGTCTTCGGCAAGAAGGCGTGGTCGCCAAAGGGCAATCTGTCGTCTGCTCCCGTGCCCGTGCATGAGACAGTAGAAGTAGGAATCCAACCTCGCTTTAGTGAGGGCCCTGTCCATTTCGGCGGCGTCGAGTATGGGCCGCGCGGCGGCCGGTTCGTCCGAACCCGCTCAGGCTTTCGGAGATATTTCTAAAAGCTCTTCGCGCCGCAAGTTAGCTGTGTCCCGGTTGAAGGGATTGGGTCGCCAATGTGCCAACACTGTGATTGCGACCTCAGCTGCGACAATCCATTGGTCGGGCTTGCGCCTGACGGCTAACAGTCAATTATCAAAACAGATTCGCTGTTCCCGGGGGAGTATCACATTGAGCGCGGCTGCCAATCCACAGGTTCGCAAGCTATTCGATGAAACCCGGAGACGGTTGGTAGACACTGGCACGCGCAATCGCCTCGTGCACGTCAACCGAGCGAATACGCGCGGTGCGGTTGTTAACATTGAGGACGAGCGCTCCGACGACGTCTACAATATTCTGTCTGGCGGCCGGACAATGCGCTTCCGCCCGCTCGGGAAGGATCGGCATCAGCAGGGCGAGATCTCGCTTGCTGGCATCAAAGACGAAGGTGAAGGCAGTTCAAGCGACAGCCGTTACACCAACAATCAGCTCGACACGCTGCTTGGTCCGGACGCGCTGGCCAAGAAGCTGCTTAAGATTGCCCGGGATGCCCGGACGGCCGAAGAGGAACAGGGCGTAAACATCCTCTACCTGGCGCTCGGCTTCGTCACCTGGTTCGAAGATGAGAAGTCGGACATCCGCCGCGAAGCGCCGCTGGTGCTCCTTCCGGTCGAACTGATCCGCAACCAGCGCACGTCGACCTATGATCTCCGCATGCGCTCGGATGATCTGATGACCAACCTCCCCCTGCAGCAGCGCTGGCAGGACGATTTCGGGCTGGTGCTGCCGGATCTTGAAATCGACGACGACTGGCGGCCTTCTGACTACTTCGACCAGGTCGAGGCGATGGTCGGTAAGCGTGCGCGCTGGTCGATCGATCGCAATGGCATGCAGCTCGGCTTTTTCTCGTTCTCCAAGCTGCTGATGTTTCGCGACCTTGATCTCGACGCATGGCCCGATGGCAATCTAGAAAACCATGATCTGGTCCGGGGCCTGCTTTATGAAGGCTTCGGAGAAGACCAGTCTCCGTTTGGTGACGGCGAGAGTCTCGATGCCGTGCTACCGCCTGAGAATATCTGCCACGTGGTCGATGCGGACGCGAGTCAGGCCAAGGTGATCGAGGAAGCCCGATGCGGAAAGAACCTTGTCGTTCAAGGCCCGCCGGGAACGGGGAAGAGCCAGACGATTGCCAACATTATCGCAGCGGCGGCGAAGGAGGGGAAGACCGTCCTGTTCGTTGCCGAAAAGATGGCAGCTCTGGAGGTGGTGCACGACCGTTTGGTGAAAGTCGGGCTCGCTGATATCTGCCTCGAACTCCATTCTCGCACAGCTAACAAACGCCAAGTGCTGGAGGAACTTAAGCGGACGCTGAATGCTGGGGAAGCTATCCCCGCCATGCCAGAACAGCCGGATGCTCTGCGCAAAACCCGGGACGAGCTCAACGCAATTGCTCAGGCTCTCCATGCGCCGGTCGGTGAAACGGGGGAAACGGCCTTTGGCATGCTGAGCAGACAGGTCAGATATATCGGCCTCGGTGCGCCGCCGCCGACCTTTGCCAGCACCAACCTGTCATCCATGGATCGCGGGGCTGAACAACGAGCAGTAACGGCGCTAGCGCGTTATGGCGCGGCGATTGAAGCTACTGGCGATCCCTCGACCCATCCACTGCGCGGGGTCCGGAACACATCTTTGCAACCTGTCGACCAGGCGCGCTTGAGACCACTGATTGAGAGCGCCCGCGACGACGTCTCCACCTTCAATGTGGCGATGGATGCTGCGCTCGATCTGGTGGGATTGGCTGATGGTGGCTGGTTCGATCTCGCAGACTCGATGGTCGAGCTGCTTCGAGATTTGGATGGCCTGGAGCAGTCGCAAGCGGGTTTAGCCCAGAAAATGCTGCGCTGCCCAGATCGCCCGAGACTAAAGGCAACTCTCGCGCTTGGAAAGCAGTGGCACGAAGAACGCGAGGCTGCCCGCGACCTGTTTCTGGATCATGCATTTTCCTCCGATGTCGCGCATTTGCGCGGTCCACTCGCCGCTGGGACTCTGTCATTCTTCTCCCGGTGGGGTGGCGCTTATCGTGCAGCTTCTCGTGAGCTGGCGGGGCTTCTGAAAACTGCCCTTCCGGGTAGCGCTGATGACCGCCTCGACTATGTCGACCGGCTTCTGGAAATCGCACGGCTACGCGGCGAATGGGCGATGGACGAACCGTTCTGCCAAGCGGCGGTCGGCGAAGACTGGCGTGGCGAGCGCACTGACTGGAGCGCAATCGGGTCCATGTGTGACTGGGCAGATCGCGTGAGTGCAGCCAACACCGATATCGAAGCTGAGATCGACGACCTCGTTACAGCCGCATTGTCCAGTCAGCGAGTTGGCCTGGTGGAGAGAATTCAAGCATCGGGTGAGCAGGCTTGGCAATCCTTGGGTGAGCTTCGCACCCTCCTTGATCTCGGCGAAGATCGTTTCCCGGTCGGATGGCGCGAGGCGGACTTGCCGCTGATCATTGAAGCACTCACCGAGATGGCCGGCGCGGTCGACCGGTATCCGGCTTGGGCCGAGTTGGTCGCGGCGAGAAAGATCGCGGATGCGGAGGGAATTGGCACGCTTGCTGACCGGCTCGACAGTGGCGACATGAACGCCGAGAGCGCGACGATTGAGCTGAGGTTCGCGCGTGCCGAAGCGATTTGGCGACGTGCCTTGGCTTCGAACCCGGCACTAGCCGATCTGGCAAATGTTGATCGTCACGTGCTTGTTGGACAATTCTCGCGGCTCGAAAAGCAGCACCTGCATGACAACGTCACCGGCATCGTCGCTGCCCACCTTTCCCAGCTGCCCCGCGGTGCCCTCGGTGAAATGAAAATCATCAGAGGCGAGATGGGCAAGAAGCGTGGGCACAAGGCTTTGCGCCGTCTCTTTTCGGAAGCTCCCAACGCGATCCAGCGGATCAAACCGGTCCTGCTCATGAGCCCGATTTCGGTTGCCCAATATCTGACACCCGGCACACACTCCTTCGATCTCCTCCTAATCGACGAAGCCAGCCAGGTGCGTCCTGAAGATGCGTTGGGCGCCATCGCGCGGGCACAGCAGGTTGTTGTCGTCGGTGACCAGAAGCAGCTCCCGCCGACATCATTCTTCGACCGCCTCACCAGTGGCGACGGTGATGACGATCAGAGTGAAGACGATGCGGCCGAGACTGAGGAAGACCTCCTTGGCGGCGCCGCGCAAGTGGCCGAATTGGAGAGTATCCTCACCCTTTGCGAGGCACGCGGGCTGCCGGCCCGGATGCTCGAATGGCACTACCGGTCGCGCGATCCCTCTCTCATCAGGGTGTCAAATCGGGAGTTCTACTCGGACAGGCTCATCCTCCCTCCATCGCCGCTCGAGAGGGACCCGACCTTCGGCCTCACCTTCACCATGGTGGACGGCGCCTATGACAAAGGCGGGCGGCGTGACAACCGGCTCGAAGGCACAGCGCTCGTCCGCGCCGTGGCAAAGCATGCGCGAACCATGCCGAAGCAAAGCCTAGGGATTGTCACCTTCTCCGTCGCTCAGAAGCACACCATCAACTTGCTGCTCGAAAACGCAAGGCGCGACGACAAGATACTCGACGAATTCCTGCGCGAGGGCGGCGCAGAGGACGTCTTCGTCAAGAATATAGAGAACGTTCAGGGTGATGAGCGCGATGTGATCTTCATCAGCGTCGGCTACGGTCCAACTCAGCCTGGCGGTCGGATGATCGGAGCTAGCTTTGGACCGGTAAATCTCGAAGGCGGTGAAAGGCGGCTAAACGTGCTTTTCACCCGTGCACGACTGCGCTGCGAGGTCTTCGCGTCGTTCGATCCTGGTGATCTCGATGTGAGCCGGTCCGCCCGCGAAGGGCCGCGCGTGCTCAAACGCTTCCTCGAATTCGCCAAGACCCGCCAGATCGTCGAGCATTTCCCCACCGGCGATGATGCGGATTCGCCGTTCGAGGAAGATGTCGCTGACACGATCCGTTCGTTCGGATTTCTGGCCGACCCGCAGGTTGGTTCCGTGGGCTTCAGGATCGACATAGGGGTGCGTCATCCCGACCGGCCGGGCAGCTACATTCTCGCGGTGGAGTGCGATGGTGCCACCTACCATTCCGCTCTGTGGGCCCGCGAGCGGGATCGCCTGCGGCAAGGTGTGCTCGAAAACCTCGGTTGGCGCTTCCATCGTATCTGGAGCACCGACTGGTTCTACAACCGCAATCGCGAAATAGCGCGCCTGCGAGACGCCCTTGAGCACGCCCGGGAAGCCGAGCGCCGTGGCAATCTGCCCGTGAAGGAACCGGCGGTTCCGGCAGCGCCCCCAAGGCCCACGGTCATCGAACCCCAACCGCTGCCGGAAATCGTCGAGCGGCAGATGCCCGCCTATTCCAGGGCTCACTTCCCGGTTCGGTCGCCATTCGAACCCCATGAGGCACCGATGTCGGAGCTCCAGCTTCTGGCCCAAAGGATCGTCGAGCATGAAGGGCCGATCAATGCCGAAGAGGTGGCGCGCAGAATTTCCGCGTGTTTTGGCCGGGAGCGCGCCGGCAACCGCATCCTGAATGTCACCAAGCGGGCTCTCAATTCATTGGCAGGTCGAGGGGTGATAGAGTTCGATGATGGTTTCTACATGACGGATGCGCAGCTGACAGCGCCTCCGGTCCGCGATCGATCCAACGAGACCGGAGCGACGCTGAAGGCGTCCTCGATATCGCTTCATGAGATCGATGCCGCGCTCAAGATCGCGCAGGACGATAATGCGGGTGCCGCTGACGACGATCTGATCAGGGCAGCCGCAAGGCTCATGGGCTTCAAGCGAGTGGGTTCTGACCTCAGGGCAAGGATTTCTGAGGCACTAACTACCGATGATGAATGACCTTTTCTACCGGTTACCGAAACCTGTCCTGCAACTCGAATGAGTTGGACGATAGCAGCTGCTATGCCGGAAACGACCCCGATGCCGCCGTCGCAGTCGCCCCAGCGAAAGTCCGTGCCTAGATCCTAATTGCACAGTGCTTGCCGCCCTAGTCGCGCAAGTTGAACAGCATTGCGATATCGCGAAGGGTCCCGTTTGAAAGCCGATTGACATAGGAGTTAAGCGAAAGCGGTTTCGAGCAATGTTCGGCGCAATATTTCAATTCAGCTGCCTCGACAGTCGAAGCTGTTAGGAGCGGGATCAGGGTAAACCCATCAATAGACCTGCAAATCGTGTTCCCGATCTTTACCAATTATATCCGATCGCGCATCATTATGGTCGCGAGAAGGAATCATGGGGTGTGACGTGTTTGGCTTGATGGAGAACCCGTTCACGATCCTTGGGGCCACACCTAGATCGACAAAAACCGACATCAATGAGGCGGTCGAAGAAGCTCGGCTTGATGCCGATGGGATTGAGGCTGAGAGACGCTTAGACCTTGCTAGGCAAGCACTGATCGCCCCCAATGAGCGGCTTCGGGCCGAGCTGGGTTTTCTGCTGGAATTGCGACCCGCGGAGGCCCGCAAGGTTTTGCGGTCACGGCATTTCCATGACTGGCTTGATGTCGCTCAATCGGCAGCGGGTTTATCCAGGCTCAACATCCTCGTGGAGGCACTTTCCAAGGCCCCTGATATGCAAAGTGCTACCACAATCTTCCAAGATCTGATTGCAGGCTGGTCTGATCTAAGCCCGAAAAGCATAGCGAATCAGATCAACGAGGAGCGCGCCATTGCCGGATTCAGTGATACCCAGATGGCCGATGTTCGCACTGCATTGACCGAACTCCGCGCTTTCCATGCTTCAAAAGCCCTGGAAGGTATTGATAATGTTGGCAATCTTCCCGCATTTTTAACAGATCTGCTGACCTCAACGCTAATCCCTGAGAGGCGAGCGGGGGAAGCATTCGTGACCGCGTCGCTCGATGAGTATGCCAAGCGCGTCGGAAGTGGCCTCGCCAGTAGTGCAGATCGGGCGCTGGCCACCTTGGACGCCTATTCGATCAGCGGCTCGGAAGCCGACTATGTATTGTTCGAGAGGGCCCTTGAGGCATGGGATGCACTTGCGCAGCCCATGCAGCTTGCCAGTGAGGCCAAGGGTGCGGACGAAGCCCACTCGAAAGACCTCTATGACCAGATCCGCTCTAAGGCCATCGACTTGGCCAACGACGAAGGCCGGCATCACGAGGCGCTTCAGATTACCAAGCTTTCCGAGCGCGTTTTCGCAGAATTACCGTGGGCCGCAGAGGCGCTGAAAAAGGACTCGCAAACTCTGAATGATGTCATCGCGGAAAAGACCCGTGATGAGCACCTTCTGCCTTTGGCGGCTGCGCTTAAGAAGGCCCGCGAGGATCTCGCCCTGACCAGCCGCCAATTGTCGGCCCATGGCTTTTCGTCATCAGCGTCCAATCCTATCGGGACTATCTGGAAGGCCTATGTCGGCCTGCTCTCCAATGATGTCGATTTGGAAGTTCGCGACATAGGCGCAAACATGGTGAGGAGCCTGTCGATCACGCTCTTCAACGAGCGGCAGGAACCGCTGCAAGCGAGGACGCTGACCTTACAGCTGATGGCCGACGCGGCCTGGTTCTCTCAGGATGTGCGCGACCAAATCGCTGAAGATAATGGTTATCTCGACCGAAGCGTCAAATCACAGCAGCTTCTAGACACGATGAAACGCGAGGATTGGGGGCGTGCGAAAGTTCTTTGTGAAGAGCTTATGCAACTTTCGCCTCCGTCAGAATTTGCCGATCTTGCTAGATTGCAAGGTATTATAGAGCAGAAAAGAAGCGCGAGAACCTTTAATCGGATCGTCTGGGGTGGGATTGCGGCTGCCGTAGTTGCGTTCATCGTATTTAACGACAGCGGGTCATCGACTTATAATGATGCGGCATATGAGCCATCTTATTTGGCCGAAGAAGGTAACTCCGGCGCGGACGACAATGCAGCAGACGCTGAAGCGGAGGCGGTTGTAGATAGCGCATTTTATGACGAGGAAGTTGCACCCTCGCCGTATTCTGCTGGGGCTCTATCGCTCGCCCAATTGCGATACTGCCTAAGGCAATCCGAGCGACTGGATGCAGCGCGCGGTCTGGTTGAGAGCTACAGCCAGCAATCGCGATTCAACTCAGCTATCTCAGACTTCAACTCGCGCTGTTCTAGCTTCGAATATCGGGAGTCGGAAATGGCGGTCGCTCAGTCTGAAATCTCAACTTTGCGCGCTAAACTTGCGGACGAAGCTGCCGAGATTGTGGGCTCGGGCTCATTTACTCCGCCGCCAATCTACACCGCTCCCTCGACAAATTCTTACGGCGACGAGCTCGCGGACGGCCCCTACGGAGAGGTCCCAGAGGAATAACTGTGATGAAATCGGAAAATGAAAAGCCGCTCTCGAGGGAGGAGGCAGTGCCAGAGATGGCAGTCGACTTTTGGAAGCTTCTGCGGGTTTCTGAGCGAATCTTGGCGAGCTTGCCCGAAGAGCGGCGCACGAGGCTGTCGGCACAGATTAGGTTTTCAGCGGGGCGATTAAGTCAGCACCTAGATGCACTGGATATCCGTCTCGCAACCTTTGAAGGTCAAAAGTTCGGTCCGGAGCTCCCTGCAATTGCGATTAACGCAGAGGACATTGAAGAGGGTCAAGAGCCGTTAATCGAATCCGCTGTCGAGCCTGCCGTGATTTGGAAGGGCAGGGTCATCCAGAATGCCAGGGTAGTTTTGAAGGGGAGCGATGCCGATGTATCTGGGAATTGATCTGGGAACCTCTAACTCAGCGGTTGTCGGCGTGGAGGATGGTGAGGTCCGGCTCTTTAAGACTAGCGATGGAAAAGACGTTCTCGCAAGCGTTCTCTACTTCGACCGCAGCGGGCGCATGTCGGTTGGAACAAGGGCCTACGCTCAATTGGAGCTCGCCCCGGACAAGGTCGCGCACGGCTTTAAGCGCCTGATGGGCACATCGAGCACGATTGAACTCGAGGGAGCGAACAAGAGCCTCACCCCCGAGCAAGCCAGCGCCGAAATCATCCGCGAGCTACTTAGACAGGTTGAAGCCGAGACAGGCGCTCGCGACGTAACCGGAGCAATCATCACTATTCCCGCAGCGTTCGATCAAATGCAGTCGGAGGCGACTATCCGATCGGCACACGAAGCTGGTGTTTCCAAAGTTGGCCTTTTGCAGGAGCCGGTGGCTGCGGCGATGGCAGCGTTGGAGGGTGCGACTCGCCGAGATGGAAGGTTTCTCATCTATGATCTCGGTGGGGGAACCTTTGACCTGGCTCTCGTCGAAGCCAGCGGCGGCGCTGTTAACGTGATTGCGCACGAAGGCATCAAGATGCTCGGTGGACGGGATTTTGATCGCACAATCGTCGATTCAATCATCCGCCCTTGGCTTAATGCAAACTTCAGCCTTCCCACAAATCTCGCTGCCGATGCGCGTTATAGGCGCCTGATCGCCGTCATGCGCAACAAGGGCGAGCTGGCGAAGATCGAGCTCTCCACGCGGGATCAAGCGGTGATTTATCTCAGCGAGGATGATGCTCGCGCAGATGATCTGGATGGCAAGCCCATCTATGTAGAGGTCGAAATGTCCCGCCTGCAATATGAGGAGCTGATCAAGGATCGCGTCTTTGAGACCATCGAACTATCCAAAAAAATTCTCAAGGACAATGGCCTCACCAACGAGGACATCGACCGAGTGGTTTTTATCGGCGGGCCGTCGAAAACACCTGTTATCCGCGATATGGTAAGCCGCGAACTGGGCATCCCTGCAGATCACACAACAGATCCCATGACTGCGGTTGCCCGAGGAGCAGCGATCTTCAGCGAAAGTCGCGATTGGTCAGTTGAAAAGGGTCAGAAGAAGTCCGCCCGCGGCGCTGTTTCCGCCACTGGTGATTTCAAGGCGCGAGTGGTTTTCACGGCGAGATCTGCCGATGATCAAGCAAGGCTTCGGGTCGAGGCCGATACGGCCTCGGGCCACTACAAGTTTAAAGTGATCGGCCCGGAGGGATACGATAGCGGGTGGATGCCTCTTGACGAAAAGGCATCGATCAACGTCCCATTAAAAAAACCTGGCAAGCACGTGTTCACGGTTCAGATTGAGGGCGAAAGTGGCCAGAGGGCCTGTGAGGATCAAATTGTAGAAATCACCCGCACGCAGGCGTCGGCAGCTGCAATCCATGCTACCCGAACAGTGTCGGTGAAGGTCGCGGACGGGCCTGCCTCCGAGCGTCGGAACATCTTAGCGCCTCTAATACAGAAAGGCACGCCGCTTCCGGTGAAAGGAACCGAAATTTTCCGCCTGCGCGAGAAGATGACGGGGGGAACGCCAAACAGGTTCGATGTGGAACTGTTTAATCAGGCTGATGACGTGAATGATCCTGAGCTTAATCTCGCAATCGGGGTCTTCCGGGTTTTGGCGGACGACATTCTTGAGCCCGGGGAAGTCGCAGCGGCTGGCACCCCAGTGCATATCCATTGGGAAATGGACGATAATGGCCTGATAACCTGCTCGGTTTCCATGCCTGATCTCGGCGCCACTCTTGCGCACAAGTCGTTTTACAACCCCGCGGTTGGGCAGGATCGCTTCGATGGCGAGGAAGGCGCTGCGCTTGCCGACACCAAGCTGATTGATGCCGAGGAGGCCATTGAAGAGGCGAAGGCAGCAATGGGGCGGGAGCCAAAGCTGGATCAATTACAGCGGCGGCTTGCGCGTCAGCGGGAGCTGCTTGCCCACTCGAGCGATGCCGAAGCGCGTAGGTCTGTAACTGAAGAGGCATTGCACGTTCAGCAAGAGTTGGCACGTCTCAAGGAGGCTCCTGAACATCGGCGCGCAGTGCTGCTTCAGGAAATCGAGCACATCGAGGACGGCATTTCAGACCTGATTGAGTCGATGGATCCTGGAACGGTGGAGCGGCTCAACACCTTGCTGCGTTCCGCCCGAGAAGAGATCAGTAACCAGAACTGGTCCGATGTCCGTCAGTTGGTTCAGCAAGCTCGAACGGTTTTCCAAAGGTCACTTTATGAGCATCCGGGATTCATCCTAGCCATGTTTGAGCGGTTATCGCAGGAGCGGCATTCGGCGCTAGACAAGAACCTGCATGATCGTCTTGTCCAGCAAGGGTGGAAAGCTGTCGAACAACAAGACATTGATAGCGTGAGGGAGGTTGTCGGAATGATTGTTCGCAACCGCATGCCCAATGAGACGGAGAGTAGTGGCGTTACCATGTTAGCGGGCTTGATGCGCTGAATGTATTTTCTTGTCAGTGAGTTCAATCATGAACGATGCATAGCGCCTATCCAATTTTCTACACGAAATTCTCGAAGAAATACTACATTTTTCTTTTTTTGGAGGATTAGTAGGTGACTAAGAGTCTGATTCATAATTATGCGTGGTAATATCATGCTCTTGCGATGCGGCGGGTGAAGAGCTGGATAGATGCGATGAACAGCCAGGCGGTTGCCGAGGCGATGGTTTGCTCGAAGTCCTTGGCGAGACGGCGGTTGCGGTTGAGCCATGCAAAGGTTCGTTCCACCACCCAGCGGCGCGGTAGCAGCTCGAAGCCTTTGGCGGTGTCGGACCGCTTGATGATTGCGACGGTCCACGTGGCGGTGCCGATCTTGCGCAGTGTCTGCCGGAGCTTGTCGCCGGCATAGCCGCCATCGGCGAAGACGTGCCGCAGCCACGGGAAGCGGCGGATGATTTCCGTCAGCACGAACGGTGCGCCGTCGCGATCCTGGATGTCGGCGGTGTGGATCACGGCGTGCACGAGATTGCCCTCTGTGTCGGTCAGGATGTGCCGCTTTCGACCCTTGATCTTCTTGCCTGCATCATAGCCCCGTGGCCCGCCGCTCTCGGTGGTTTTGACGCTCTGGCTATCGATCACCCCGGCACTGGGCGAGGCCTCGCGCCCCACCGCTTCCCGGCCGACCAGCAGCAGCGCGTGATTGAGCGAGAGCCACAGACCATTGTCACGCCACAAGTAGAACCAGCGCCGCACCGTCGAGACGGGAGGAAAGCACGGCGGCAACATCCGCCAAGGCAGCCCGCCACGCAGCAAATACAGGATCGCCTCGATGATCCGCCGCAGCGGCCATTTGCGCGGACGCCCCACGTGTGATGGCTGCGGAAGGAATGGCTCCAGCACGGCCCATTCCGCATCGGTCAAATCGCTTGGCAAAGCCAGGTCGGCACGGGCATACTGTGCCCGGGTGGTGTCAGTCCACATCGTTGAACTCCGGAAGTTTGTTGCAAAACCCCGTAGAAGCGAAGCTGTGCAAAGCACAATCAGCGACTTGGGCTCGCGTCAAGCTAACCCGCTGGCACCACTCAACTTAATTTCGGATCAGGCTCTGATCACCGGCGAGACCAACTAGGCTGTGTTGACAAAAGACTTCAGCCATAGGCGAGTGGCGGCGAGGTTGAGGAAGCTTTCGAAGGATAGGATTGTCTTGTCGTAGCGGGTGGCGATACGGCGCTGTTGCTTGAGCTTGCCGAACATGCGCTCAACGCGGTTGCGGTCACGGTAGCGGCGATAGTCGGGATGCTCTGGCACCTTTCGGTTTGAACGGGGCG
>Ga0210011_1001306_pt1 | contig 23568 bp, 19 predicted proteins | sample CryGeymeta201502_FD_183972 | JGI IMG/M metagenome (GOLD analysis project Ga0210011, IMG submission 183972) | Groundwater microbial communities from Crystal Geyser aquifers in Utah, USA - Crystal Geyser metaG 2015-02 (SPAdes) (version 2) | ecosystem: Environmental > Aquatic > Deep subsurface >...
TACAAACATTTCGCAGCTACGCAGCTAAAATACAATTTATTATCAATTAAATGATAATTTATTTAAACACGGCTTTTTTTTAATTTAGGGTGGGGAATGACAGTTGTAAGTGCTTGATAATTAAGTGTTTGTGTTTGTTTCCATTCCTTAGCAGCCAATTATAAGCTAAAAATTTTGTTAGAGAACAGAAACAATTTTGTTTGTGCTTTTTTGTAATTGTATCTTTGCAAAACAAAAACTAGAAAAAATAAACCTATGCTCATCGCCAAAAATATAGTCAAAAAATACGGTTCGTTGGAAGTCTTGCAGGGAATCGATTTATCGATTGCCAAAAAAGAAGTCCTAGCCATTACAGGTTCGTCAGGGGCAGGAAAATCTACACTTTTGCATATTTTGGGAACACTAGATGCACCAGATGGAGGCGAAATAATTATCAATGGCGTAGAAGTTCAGAAACTAAAATCAAATAAACTAGCTACTTTTCGTAACCAGCAAATCGGTTTTATTTTTCAGTTTCATAATCTGTTACCTGAGTTTTCTGCTTTAGAAAATGTCTGTATGCCTGCTTTTATTGGTAAAAAATCGGTCAAAGAATCCGAAAAAAGAGCATCAGAATTATTAGATCGCTTTGGGATTTTGGATAGAAAAGACCACAAACCCTCTGAACTTTCTGGAGGAGAACAGCAGCGTGTAGCCGTAGCAAGAGCCTTAATAAACTCGCCTGTTTTAGTTTTTGCAGACGAACCAAGTGGAAACCTAGACAGCAAGAATGCAGATGAATTACATAATTTATTTTTTACATTAAGAGATGAATTCAATCAAACTTTCGTTATTGTTACACACAATCCAGAACTGGCAAAAATGGCAGATAGAGAAATAGTTTTGCAAAAAGGTTTAGTTGTTGATACCATTACTAAAGATAAATCAAAAACTCTTTAAAATCTAATTCGCAATTCAAAGAATAATTTCTTATATTTCATAATTGGTAATTAGTATTTTTATCAAGTAGTACTGTACCCTACTATTTTTTAAACACAGAGTTCACAGAGTTCACAGAGGAACACAGAGAATATAATTATATTATTTAATTTTTTTTATAAATTTTTTATTTAAAAAAGTACTATTTGTATTTATCTGTATTTCAAATCCTAATTAATCCTAAAAATCCTTAACCATAATACCCTACAAAAAAAATAGTAGGGTACAGTAATCAAGTAGCCTTTTCCTTAAAAAATAAATCAGAAAAAACACTTCTGTAAAAAATAAGATTATAAATGATAAGCAACTCAAGAAGAGAAGAACCAAGCATTTCGATAACTGAATTCGAACGTTTAATTGAAGCAGGAGAGAGTTTTTTCTTCGAAATCGATACGTATGAATTTCTTTTAGAACATTATCGCAAGACAGGAAATATCGAAAGATTATTTTCAGTGTGTGATATTGCACGTTCTCAACACCCTTTTTCGGTTAATTTTATTGTCGAAGAAGCAAGAGCGCACCTTATCAATAATGATTTTGATAAGGCGCAATCCACTATCGAAGAAGCCGAAGTCCTACAACCTTCTGAAATTGAAGTGCAGGTAACAAAAGCATGGATTCTGCAAGAATGCTTTAAATTTGATGAGGCTGCCGAGATTTATCACAAAGTTTTGCCTTTTACAGATGAAAAGGAAAAAGACGAAGTTTTGTATCAAATAGGTAGTTGTTATCAAGCCAAAAATGACCTCAAAGAAGCGATTAAATATTATAAAGAAACTTTAATCCATAATAAAGGACATAAAGAAGCATTGTATGAATTAGCTTTTTGTTATGACGAATTAGATGACCTTGAAGGTAGCCTTGTTTTTTACAAACAATTTATTGATAATGACCCTTATTCTGCCGAAGCGTGGTATAATTTGGCTCTTATTCAAACTCGTTTGTCGCTTTATAGAGATGCCATTGTGTCGTATGATTATGCTTCAATTATCGAAGATGGATTTTCATCAGCATTTTTTAATAAGGGAAATTGCCACATGAATTTGGGGCAATATCAAGACGCTTTGGATTGTTTTATCCAAACTTCAAAACTAGAACGTCCTACGGCTGAACTTTATACACATATTGGAGCAGCCTATCAAAAACTAGATAGATTTGCCGAAGCACTCAATTTTTATAGAAAAGCATTAGAGCTAGACCAAGAATATGAAATGGCTGCTTTTGGTGTTGGAGAGTGTATGGAAGAACAAGAACGCTGGAAAGAAGCTGTACATTTTTATCAAAAATCACTTCGAAATAATAAAAATATAGGAAATGCATGGTTTGGAAAAGCTCGTTGTGAGTACCAACTCGGAAATATGATTTCTTGCATGGAAGCCTACGACCATGCATCAAGAATTTTGAGTGAAAATGTAGATGTTTGGCTTTCCTGGTCGCATGTCTATTACAAAGAAGAATGGTTTGATAAAGCCATTGCGATTGCAGAAGAAGCACTAGAAATTATTCCAGATTCTGCCGAATTATTGTATCGTTATGTTGCCTATTTGATGGGAGGAGGCAAATATAAAGCTGCCGTTATGGCTCTTGAAAATGCTATTTTGATAGCACCCGAACATAAAAATTATATCTTAGAGTTCTTTACAGATTTGAACACTCAAAAAGCAATTTATCAAATTATTGAACAGTTAGAAAATTGAATTACTGTAGCTCACTCTTTAGAGTGAGAAAGCATTTAATGTACCGAATACTTTAGTGTTCGTATAAAAACGAAGGGCTTTGATTTATCAAATCCCTTTCTTTTTCGAAAAAGCAAAAACGCATTGTCAATCCTTAATAAAATATGTATTTTTGTAAAATAAATAGCAAAATAAAATTGTATCATTTTATCCATTTATTCTATGAAATTCGGAGTTATTGTTTTCCCTGGGTCTAATTGCGACCACGACGTATATTCTGTTCTTGCAGCTACTTTCAAACAAGAAACGGTCAAACTTTGGCACAAAAGTACCGACCTAGAAGATTGTGATTTTATTGTCGTTCCCGGTGGTTTTTCGTATGGAGATTATTTGCGTTCGGGTGCGATTGCTCGTTTTTCGCCGATTATGAATGAAGTGATAAAACACGCTGAAAATGGAGGTTATGTTTTAGGAATTTGCAATGGTTTTCAGATTCTGACAGAAGCGCATTTATTACAGGGAGCATTACTCCGAAATAACAATCAGAAATTTAATTGTAAAAATGTATTCCTTCAAGCAACTTCTCAAAATAGTTTGATTACTCAAAATACAGACCCAGCAAAGGCGTATAAAATTCCGATTGCACACGCAGAAGGGCGTTATTATGCCTCTGATGCAGAACTAAATAGCTTGATTGCTAATGACCAAATTTTATTTCGTTATTGTGATGAAAATGCTAGAGTTACAGATGAAAGTTGTCCGAATGGTTCGGCGATGAATATTGCAGGAATTTGTAATAAGGAAAGAAATGTTTTTGGAATGATGCCACATCCAGAACGTGCAGCCGATGCCATTCTAGGAAATACAGATGGAAGAGTAATTTTTGAATCTATTTTACAACTTGTTGGGCAAGTTTAAAACTACTACAAAATGTCAAAAAAACTACCTCAAGTTTATACAGAAATTATGATAAATGCTTCTAAAAAAAAGGTTTGGAAGGCGCTTTTAGATTTTCAGAATTATCCTTCTTGGAATACTTTTATTCAAAAAATAGAAGGAAATTCAGATTTAGGAGGAAAAGTTGATGTCAAAATTATTCCTCCTGTTGGACTGCCTTTGGAGTTTGAAGGAACAATTTGTCGAAATATTCCAAACAAAACATTAGCTTGGAATGGTTACATGATTGCTGAATGGCTTTTTAGACCTACACATATTTTTGAAATAGAAGAAAAAGCTGAAAATCAAGTTCTTTTTATTCATAGAGAAGAATATGAAGGTATCATAATTCCTTTTATTAAGTTTATGTTACCTACTTTGGTAGGAAAAGGATTTGAGGTAATGAACCAAGATTTGAAGAAATTTGTAGAAACAAATTAATAGGAATTGAGTATTTTGTATTCATTAATCACTAATCATTGAAAAACTAATCACTAAGTATGTTTGTAGATAATTTTGAAAATCAAAGTAAAGAAGTAAAATCAGATTTATTAAAAAAACAATGGCTCGAAACGGCTGCTAAATTCTTGAAAGGAAAACCGTATCAAGAATTGGAATGGGAGTTTTCCGAAGGGGTTTTTGTTGAGCCGTATTACACAAAAAATGATGCAAAAAATGGAGAAAACAACTCAGATTTATCCTATTTACAGATTCTTCAAAATAATCAACTGGCTTTAAATGAGCCTGTTTCTCAACCTCGTTTTTGGTATAATCAGCCTTTTGTAACTGTAAATAATTTAGAAAAAGGAGAGTTAGAGAGAGCAAATAAAGAAATACGTCAGGTTTTGATGAGTGGTGCAGAAGGCGTTTGTTTGGACTTGATGAGTATAGAAATTGATAATTTTGATAAAAAAGCATTTGAAAACTTACTCTTTGAAGTGTCTTTGCCGTATTGCGCTGTTAGCTTTCGAATAAATATAAAGAATGATGCTTTTTTGAGAGATTTTTCTTCAAGATATATAGATTATGCTCGTCAAAAAGATTTTGATGTAAGGCTACTAACTGGTGGGATTTTACATCATAGAAACATAGAAATTTCTAAAGAAACACTACAATTTATTTTAGATACAGAGATTGAATGTAGGTTTCATCCAATTTCGTTGTATGTAAAAAATGGACAAGAAAACAAAAATGATGAAGCCCAAAATATTGCAGATATTCTTTTTGAGGTAAAGACATTAGTAGAAAATTCAAACAAATCTATTTTACAAAACATTGGATTTGTAGTAGAAGCAACAGACAGTTTTTTTGTTACCATTACCAAAATACGTGCTTTACGTTGGCTTCTGATGCAAATGTACGATTTATATGAAGTGGATTATAAGCCTTACATTCATTCCATGACTTCACAAGGAACAGACGAAAAGAGTTTGCAAGATGAAAACTGGAATTTAATCAGAAATACAACTCAAGCATTTTCTTGTGTTTTGGGTGGAACAAATGCACTAACTGTGGTTTCGCATCAAGACCAAAATTCTGAAAGGTCTAAAATGTGGGCAAATCGTATTGCTCGCAATGTTTCGGTGATGCTTCGTGAAGAGTCTTTTATTGACAAAAATACAGACCCAATTTCAGGCTCGTATTATTGTGAACAAATGACAGATAAATTGATTGCTTTTGCTTGGCAAAAGTTTCAAGCCATGATAAAGTAAGAAGATAATTTTTTATTAACTTTTGTTTAAAAAATTGTATTTTATTTATTTTTTACTCAGTTTGTACCAAATAATTTTATTGTATAGATGCAGAATGTAAATTTTTATCAAACAAAAAGAACTGCATCATGTTGATTAAGCAACTTACTTTTTAGTTACTTATTTTTTATTTCAACCATTTTTTAAACTGTTGAATTTTGAGAGTCCGAATAATATTTGATTTACGGAATAGGGGTGCTGTTTTGCCCTTCTATCACCAGCATCTTTTTTCAGGGTTTATAAAAGACTTACTTACAGACACTTCTTTTGGAGTAGATGATAATTTATTTTATAATTTTTCTGGACTTAAAGGTCAAACACGGGTGAGCCGAAAAGGCTTACATTACTGTTCCCGAAAGGTTACATTGGTTTTGTCTGCACTTCGTACTGAAGTGATAGATGAGCTTTTGGAGAGTCTTTTTAGTAGAGAACAGATACAAGTTGGAGAGTTAGAATTAGCTCCTGAAGCAGTAGAACAAGAACTGATGCCAGAGCAGAGAGAGATGACAAAGTATATTTGTATTTCTCCCTTGGTGGTTTCTAGTCCTCGTTTTCATAGAGATACGAAGGAATTTATTGTACCAAGTATGGACAAATTTTCTGACCTTCTTTATGATTCTACCCTTACTCGTATGGAAGAATCTGGCCATTATACCGATGTCGAAATGACAGAGTTTTATAAATTTCAGCTTGTTCCTGACCGTCGTTATTTGGAAAAAATACAGCAAGAAGAAAAGAAATTTGCTCGTATTTATCCACTTGAAGGACAGGGAAGTGAAGTAGAAGTGAGAGGCTATACTTTTCCTTTTGTGCTGTATGCACATCCACAAGTTCAGAATTTTATTTGTAATTGTGGGCTAGGAGAATATACAGATTATGGATTTGGAATGTTAGATTTTGCGCACAGCAACCCTACACAGCGTACTCAACCTTACGGAAAGTACAGCACAATAGCAGAGAAAAAATAAAAGAGCTTCTATTTAAAGTAATTCTAAAAAACGTTTTCTATTTTTATGAAAAAAATTACATTAAAAACCACCTTTAAAATATTTTATTTTGAAGGTGACTTTTGTTATTTATCTAATTTGAACATCTTTATAGATTATATTTTTGTGAAACTCTGATAGCAAAAAAGATATATATCAAAATCAAAGCTGATTTAGAAAAACGACAGTCTTTAGAGAAGCAGTTTGAGATAGGAAAGTGATTTTAATGCAATGAAGAAAGGACATACAACCAAAATAGAAAAGGAAAAAGACCTATTCCAAAAGATAGAAATAATGTAGAAATGAAAGATTGTTTCTTTAAAGCAAAATAAACACTAAAACAAAAACCTGTAGCTGCTAAAACTTCATTTGCTACAACCAAAAGCCAACTTATTTGACTCAAATAAAAACTTATAGGTATACTCAAAAGAGTAGCTAGAAAAAATAATACAAAAGGAATTAGCAAAAGAAAGACCCAAGTCCAAACCAATAATTTATTAACCGAATCAGAACTCATAAATGTATTAAATTGTAGAATTTAATTATGGTTTAAATATCTGATTATCAAAAATTTAATACTTTTGTTCATTGCAAAAGGTATTCTAAATGAAAACCCACGAATTTATTCGTGGGAAAAAGCGAACTGGCACTTGGTAACCGTTTTAACGGTTTTTATAGCACAAAACGGTTAAAACCGTTGCAAAACGTATTCTTTTTCTTGCCCCACAACTGAAGTTGTAGGTTAAATGGAATACCCTTTTGCAAAACAAAAAATTTATAAAGCATTGAAAATAAATAATTTGCAAGAAAATTAATCTCTACAAATTAAAGGTTATCACGGTTAATTAAGTGCTTTTTGTAAACTGATGACTATCAATATTTTAAAAGAGTTTTCATTAATTTAAAATTTTTGATTTGGCTTTTATTCTCATTCCCTAATATCCATTCCCCAATTCCCAATCTCTATTTATTCTTCCCAAATCACTTTTCCATCTAATCTTAAATAGGTAATTTTCCCTGCACGTTCTAAACGAATTACATACCCTTGTACATACTGACGAGCCTCAAAAGAAGGTTTCAAAATCCATTTTCCATCCAAATCTGAATAGCCATAAACACCACTTGTAACCAAAAGTGTAGAAGTAGGCAAAACAGAAACGGCTTCATAACGAGTAGGCGAAACAAAATTTCCACTTTCATTTATCATCAGCCAATACCCATCATCAACCTTTTCAAAACCTAAATCGATAATCGTTTCTCCATATTTGGTCTTGATTTTTCTGTTTTTCTTATGTTTTAATTGATAGTTTCGCATTGCAGCCATCGAAAAATTCAGACGAACCGTATCAGGACTTTCAGTAGAACGTCGTAGAAGTTGATATTTTTCTCCTGTTTTTATAAAAGCAATTCCATTTCTAAATTGTGTCAAACTATCAAAGTAACTTCGGTAAAGTGGTGTTCCATCTTTTTTGATATGAACAAAACCTCTTTCGGTTTCTACACCAATTACTCCATTTTCAAACCCAGTTGCATAATTTCCTATTGCTCTTACACTTCTGTAAGGCAGCCTTGAGATTCTTTTTCCTGTTTTGTCTATCAGAAAATTCTCTCCGATTGCCATTCCTTCACCAAAATCACTTCCAGAAGTATAAGCCGATTTGATAACAACTTCTCCTTTTTCATTGATGTACGACCATTTTGTACCTGCTCTTGACAAATCTACTTTTGCCATATTATCCGAAAATGGAAAGGCTTTGTAATACATAAAATCAATTACCTTTTTGCCGTTTTCATCCAAATAACCAAAAAGCTGTTTGTCTCTTGATTTATGGTTTTGCTGAACGGCTATTTTTCCTTCTGAGAAAATTCCGATTTCTAAATAGTCAGGTCTTAAAATTGTATTTCCTTTATTATCAACAATTCCATAAAGAAGTTGTTTCGCATTTTTTGGGTCTTTGATGCCTACTTTTGCCCAAGAAGTTTTGCCTATTTTTCCAAATTCTTCTATAAAATCATAAGAAGGATTTACTAAAAAAGTTTCTGCATTTGCATCGGTTTTGATTCCAAACTTTCCATTTTCTTTTACAATAATCAAATTTTGGTTTGGATTTTCTTCAAGGAAATTTCCTTTTGCATCTAAATAAGAAACAACAGCAGAATCTAAAAATACCTCAATCAATGCTTGTTTCGTATTTGAGTTTATACTTGGTTTCTGTAAATACTTGACAGACGAATAACGAATCGGCACAACTGTTTTGCCAAAAGGATTAATGACACCCCAATTATTATTTTGTTTGACAAAAGAGAGCGTATCATTTCGATTGTCCATTCCTATAAAATCGTATTCAAAGGGAATGATTGTATTATTGTGTCGGTCTATTGTTCCATATTTTCTATTTTGCTTATTATTTGGTTTTTGAGCAACTGTTACGGCATCTTTTACATCATAAATTCCATAAAAATCAGCTACTTTTGCAAATTCTAATGGCAAGATTTCTTTTCCTTCGTGATTGATATAACCAATTAAACCACCTTTCTTGACTTCTGAAATTCCTTTTTTAGCAAAATAAATTTCTGAAAAATTATCTTGAATAGCATCGTACAAAGGTTTTACAATGATTTTCCCTGTTTTGTCAGCATAACCGACTTTATTATTTTCTTCTATCAAAAGAAGGTCATTTCCTTGTTCAAAAATTTTATCATCAATGAAACTATATTTTTGTTCTAAAATCCAATTTCCATTTGTTTTAATAATTCCATTTTTCTTATAGAAGGCATTTTTGTTTCCATAGCCATCTTCTTCGATATAGCGTTCCGAACTCACTTTTGCCATTCCATTTCTAACTTCATTTATAAAATCAGCTTTAATAGAAGGCTCTAAAATTATTTTAGGAACATTATTTTTTGATTCTAAAAATCCCCACAAATTATTTTTTCTGACAATGGCGATATTTTCAGAAAACGTACTGATATATTGATACTCAAAAGGCAAAAGAGGTTTGTTTTGTGTATTTACAATTCCCCATTTTCCATCTTTTCTAGCTCTAATAATTCCATTTTCGATACTCAAACGCTCATATTGTGGCTCAATGATAATTCTTCCTTTTGTATCGGTTACACCTACTTTTTTATCTTTTACGATAAGAGCCATTCCATTTTCAAAATTGCCAATGTATTCATATTCTGGAATTAATAATGTTTTTCCCTCTTTATCAATCAATTTAAAATTTTTGCCAATCTGTACTTTTGCCACTCCATTTTCAAAAGGAAATATAAATGAATACGTTGGAGGCAAAATTACTCGTCCTTTTTCGTCCATCAGTCCATATTTTCCACCTGCTTTTATTGGCAAACGATTTTCAGAAAAGTAAGTCATTGAATCAATCGTAGTTCCTGCAATCTGTGTAACTAATAATCCTGCTTTGGTCAGAATGGCATTCTCTTTGGTGCTGTCTGCATACGCTCGTGCTACATCTGCCGTTCTAAAATCGGCTAATTCTGCATAAAAAAGTTTGTTTTGACTAATCAATTTTCCGTTTTTGTGGTCAATCAGTACAGCAGCCGAAAGACTGCTATTTATATTATTTCTTCCTAGCGTAAAACCTGCAATCGGTTCTACCGAAATTACATCAAAACCTTCTTTGAAAGCTGGTTCACGTTGTTTGTTTAATAAATGCCATTTTTTTGTATTTGGATTTTTAAACCAACGATAATCTGTCGAAAGTCGGTTGGCAAGCCTAGCCGTAAATACTTCTGGTTTGTCTAGTTTTGCATAATTGGAAGGCAGAGTTTGAAAGGAAGGAAAAACGGCTTCTTTTCTTTTTGTATTTGTGTCATTTTTTGAATCAAATTCTAAAACTGTAATTTTCTCATTTTGATAGGCAAAAACTACTGTTTCATTTTTCTTTGATAAAAAAATATCAATTCCTGTATAAATTGGATTCAAAATAAGTTTTCCAGTTGCATCTATAATTCCATCGCCTTGTGGTGTCGTTACTTTTGTGAAAGGAGAATATTCTGTAAAATCATAAACCAAATCGAAATTTTGAGTGAGTATTTTTTTTCCATTTGTATCTAAAACTGACCATTTGTTTTCTGTATTACTATCTATACTTTTTCCTACAAAAAGTCTATTTTGAAGATTGTAAATTTGTGAATAAGTAGGTTGTAAAATGAATTTTGCGTCTTTGTCCATTACGCCACATTTTCCATTTTTACAGGCTGTAATTCGTATTTCTTTTTTCTTAGTTAAATTATCATCAATTTCTACCACTTCAAAAAATGAATATTCGGCTTCTGTAATTTCTTTTTTTGCTTTCAAATCATACAAAGACCATTCTGCCGTAGGCGATTTTAATGCTAAATAATCCATTGAAAGTGCAACAATAGACGCATATTTTGGGTCAATAATTACGTTTCCATTTTCATCAGCTACTCCCAAGGGACGACCTGCCCCAAAACTGGTATAACCATTTGGTAAAAGATTGATAGTATAAAGCTGTTTTTGTGTTAGAATTTCATTTTTTAGATTGGGTAAAAACTCTTCTTTTCCTTTTTTGGCAAGAATTACATTACTCTGAATTTTTATATTCGGACTGTTCAAAAAATAAGCTGTATCAATATCTTCAATCAAAATTTTTGCATTCGGATTTATCAAATCATATTTTTTTGTTTCATTTTTGTAACCCAAAGCATACGAATTTCGCATTTTATAAATTCTATCAAAAGTAGTTGTTGTTTTGCTCCCATTTTTACTCAAAAAAGTGTATTTATTTTTTTCATTTTCTCCATTTTTGTAAGCAATGAGCAGAGAATCAATGACTTTTATTTCAGTTGCATTTTCTGTAAAAGCTAAAATAGGTTTTCCATTTTCATCGGCTGCAATCCATTTATCATTTTTCTTTAATAATAAGTAATTAAATTCTTTTACTTCTACAAAATCATACTCTAGTGGAATAATAATTTTTGATTTTTGGTCAATTACTCCCCATTTTCCATCTTTCCGAACAGGCAAACGAGTAATTTCTGCATCATTTGTTTTGTTGTTTTGCGAAAAGGAAGGAAAAGAAAAAGTGAAAAATAAAATAAACAGTAGTAGAAAACGCATATTTTGTAGGTTTAATTTTTTGATAGATAGTTGATAATTTTTTAGATAGTTATACGGAAAATGAACGAATCAATATACAATAAATTGCACAAAAAAACGCCAAAATCTAAAATGAAAATGACGTTTTGTTATATTTAGTTATCTTGGTACTTCCAATTTTTGTATCATTTCTTTTACCAAATCTTCGCCTGTCAGTCCTTCCATTTCTCGCTCTGGCGTTATCATAATACGATGCCCCAAAACTGGATAAGCCACTTCTTGAATGTCTTCTGGCGTTACAAACATACGACCACGCAAAACTGCCATTGCCTTTGAGGCACGCATAATTGCAAGTGAAGCACGAGGAGAAGCTCCCAAATAAAGCGAACCATGATTTCTAGTTTGATAGGTAATTTCGGCAATATAATCTAAGAGTTCGTCTTTGATATGCACTTCTGAAACAATCTTACGACACGCCAAAATATCTTCGCCTTTCAAAACAGAATTTACGACCGAAATATCATTTTGAAGTTGATTTTTGAATCTATAAAGAATTTGTTTTTCTTCACTTAGCGATGGATAATCCAACTGAATACGAAACAAGAAACGGTCTAATTGTGCTTCTGGCAAACGGTATGTTCCTTCTTGTTCGATTGGGTTTTGAGTAGCAATTACAAAAAATGGAGCTTTCATTTTGTGCGTTGTTCCATCAACTGTTACTTGACGTTCTTCCATTACCTCAAAAAGTGCTGCCTGTGTTTTGGCTGGCGCACGATTTATTTCATCAATCAAAACGATTTGTGAAAAAACAGGGCCGGGAGTAAAATTAAATTCAGCTTCTTGAAGACTGTAAATAGTTGTACCCAAAATATCCGTTGGCATCATATCAGGCGTAAACTGAATTCTTGAAAAATCAATCGACAGTGTACGAGCTAATAACTTGGCTGTAATTGTCTTGGCAACCCCCGGAACTCCTTCTAAGAGTACGTGTCCGTCGGCAAACAAACTCACTAAAAGCAAATCAATCATTTTATCTTGACCAATAATCACTTTATGAATTTCAGATTTTACTCTTGAAACAGATTGATAAATAAAATCTAATTGAGCAGTAGAAGAAGAGGTAAAACTAGATTCTTGAGTGGTTTCTTGATTTGAAGATTGCGTTTCTTCTGACTGAAAACCAGTATTTTGAAACTGATTTTCTGATGAATTGTCTAGTGTATTATCTTGCATAAATAAAGTTAGAAATTAGATTTTAGAAGTTAGAACTGAAATTTCTGAAACTAGATGTATTATTCTAAATTCAATTCTAACTTCTAAAATTATTTAGAATTTGTATAAAATTCTTGAATTTGAGTATGTATTTTTCGTAAAAGCCATTCTGAAACCTCATTTTGATTATTGGCTGTCTGAATATCATTCAGAAGAAGAATGATAGCTTCCTTGCTAATTCCAGAGCGTTCAGAGAGTTTTTTTCTAAAATCATCGTCTATCTGTTGTGTATTCATGTGATAATGAGTACGTATATAATCAAAGAAAAGACGGATTTTGAGTTGTGAAAGGCGTTTGTGGTCTTTTTGGAGATAATAGAGTTGTCCGACCGTTTTTGTAAACTCTAAAGAAGTATTTTCTTCTTTTCTCAGAATTGGAATAATACGCTGCATTCTTTTTCCTCTAAAAATGACAAATAAAAATGCAGTTATGAGCAAGGTATAATACGCCCAAGCAAAAGATTCTTGTGAGAGAATATAACTCAACGGACTAGGTCTTTTATCTCTTTTTTGATACTCTTGCTTTCCTCTTTTGTAATCATGTGAGCGTTCGTCCCACAAAATATCACCTTCTGGTAGATAGGACAAAGCTCGTTCTGCATATTTTTTTCCATCTTCTTGAATAAGATAATAATTAGTAAAAAGAACTGGATTTTTATGAAAATAAAAATAACCTTTTCCATGTTTTACACGAATAAAATTTGTATAATTTTTATTTTCTTCTTCATAATTTTGTGTATTACTTTGGTGATATTCTTCTATGGAATATTCCTTATTTAAAAAACCTAGTTTTTCGTATTTATTCTCTTCTAAAATTTCATTATTAAAATAGCTCCACGAATTAGCTACTGATTCATTTCTTTTTCTATAATTAAATCTAAAATTAGATTCATTTTGAAGGCTAGAATTAACGAAATTGACAGAAATAAGTGAATCGTACACATAATCATACCTTTGATAATCCAAGTCTAATAGTCTAAATAAAGTGTCAGGAACACGTTTGACCATAAAAAAAGCTGTATTTCCTTTCTCTACAAACTTTGCTAATAAATCTATTTCATCATCTAACAAATTCGGTTGGTTTCCAAAAAAAACATAAGATATTGGTTCTTTTGCATTTTTTATCCCTTCTTCTGCAAGTCTTTCAGTCAGTAAATTATCTACAAAAACAAATTCTTTGTCTGTCTTATAATTTTTTAATAGATTAAAGACCATATAATTATTATACGGTTCTTTATTATCTACTTCATACGTTTCAGACCAATCTATATACTGATTAGTTAAGTAGATATAGATACTAAAGCCAATCGGAATCAACGCCAAAACACCTAATGTGATAAGAATATTTGTGAAAGTTCTTTTTTCCATGAATCTAGTTTGTTGATGTCTTATAGAAAACGCTATTAGAAACTTTATAACTCTATTTTATGCAATCTTACTTATTTTATCTGTTTAATTACAATCTGAAAGCTAAATTTACTAGGGTAAACGCACGAAACTTTTTATACTGCTTTCAGTGTGTTTAAACACACTTTAACTATCAGAGTAAATTCAATTTGCAAAGTTAAAAACTAGCTTGATTTGCTTTAAACGAGTACATTTTTTTTTCGTGCGTTTACCCTATGAAATTACCAAATCTGAAAACAATATAATTTCTGGAAATTTTACGATTTACTTAGAAAACATGGATTGTAGTGCTTTTATGGTAGAATGTATTATGGTTATCAAAGGTTCTTTTACTGATTTGAAAATACAATAAAATCCCTTCCTAATTAATTCAAACTAAAATTAGCTATTTCCATTCAAGTGTAAATAGCTAATTTAAAATCCTTTTCGATATGAACAAATTACTACTATTCTTTGCTCTTTTTTACTTACTCTTATCAACTTCTGCATTTTCTCAAAATACATCTTTGCCTGTACGCCAAAAGTATTCCACAGGAAAGCAACACAAAGTTATAAAGAATTATCTAAGCAAAAATCCATTTGAAATTAGCGTGGGTTATTCAATGACTAATTTTATCAATGCAGACTTTCAAGAAAACATTACACCACAGTTTGGCTACCATGTCAATCTGAAGTACAACAAATTATTTCCGTTTTTGGTAGAAGCAAGTTATTCTAATTCAATGTTTGATGTAGAAAATACTTATTTTAATTATCAAACTGGAGATAAAATGAGCTTTACAACAGTAGGAGCAGGACTTAATCTTGTGCTTTTGCCTTCTTTCAAATCCTTTTTCCCTTATGTGGGAGGTGGATACGAAAAGCATTTTTCATCTGTTGGTTTAAATCTTTTAGATGACCAATCTGAGCGAATTTTTTCTGAAGATGCTGCTGCTGCTTACTACAAAGCTGGTTTCATTCTCAATTTGAGCCAAAAAGTTTTTATTGGTGCAGAATACAAACAAACCATAAGCAATGGAAAATTTAACGACTACAATCAGATTAATGCAAGTCTAGGATTTCGCCCTGCAAGCGTAAACGGAATTTCAGGAAAAAGTATTAAAGAAGATTTCAAAGATAAAAAAGTTTTGATTAGCTACGCCTACCATCAAACTGATTTTTTGAATAGTGCATTCAAAAATAATCTCAAAAATGGAGCAATTACAAAACAATGGGGAAGTGCAGTCAATCTAAGAGTACTTGCTGCTTATCCAGTTTTGATAGATATTGGATATTTTGCTTCCAGTTATAGAGCAGATGATTTGGCAGGCTGGCCCAATGACTCTACCAAAATTAGACACCGAGGAGGAGAAATTGCCGTATCTGTACCTGTTCCTATTTCTACTTACTTTCTGCCTTATGGTGGTCTTGGCTATCAATACTCACAATTATATGTAGGCGAACCCTTTATGCAAGAAGAAGGTCAAACGTATGACCATATTGTAGAGATGGCAACCAATACATCAAGTCCAATTTATAAAATTGGTGTAATGTCTAGTTTTAATATTCTTAGTTTTTATGCAGAATACAAACATTCTTTTTTAGGAAAAAATCCATTTCAACAACTCTCTGTTGGTGTCGGATTGAGATGGTAAACTAAATAAAAATTCTTATCCTATTTTATTAAAATACGAATTTATTTTAAAATTCTACTACAAATGAAACTACTCAAAAATATAATTTATACACTCCTCTTTTTTTCTTTATTTTCAAGTTGTGTAACCTATAAAGCAAATAGCAATAGAGTTTCCAACTTAGATTATAACCAAAGAACAGAAGTAAATGGAGCAACATTACAAAAAACACTTACACCTGTTGGAAAGGCTTCTTTTGTCTTAGGAGCAGCAGCAGGAGGTGCAGCAGGTTATTTTGGTACTCAAAATAGCCCTTTGTTTGTTTCTTATGAAAATGGACAGCAAAAAAATAATGCCGTTGGTGGAGCAATCGTAGGTTCACTTATCGGAATTACGACTACTTATTTTATCAATAAAGCACAAGGTTGGGGCAAAATAAGAAACCCAAAATCACCTCAAGAGTGGGTAAGAGTAGCGAATCCTAGATATAAAGTTTTGAGAGCAGATAACTCATCTAATTTTACCCTCATGCATAGCTCGGTAGAAAAAAACTTTTTAGTGAAAAATGTACAAGATATTAAAGATTTTTCTACTGTTTTTGGACTAGATGGCAGATACGGTAGTAATGTTTGTAATCAATCTGTATCAGTATTGAACACTAATGTGTATTGGAATACCAATTTTAAAGTAGTGTCCTCCTTAAACTTCAAAGATTTTAAAATTACATTAGAAAAGAAAGTAGATTTTGGCGATTGTCGCATTAATCCAGATGGAACACCATTTTATAGAACTACATTAGGAGTAGGAATTATTAGAAATGGCGAAAAACGTATTAGCATTATAGAATCTGATATATATACCCAAACAAGTTATACTACATCTATGCTACCTTGTTTACTTTTTGATAGTAAAGAAAACAAAATATCTGTCTTTTCTAGTTCAAAGGCATCGGATAGTATGTACGGAATGGATGGATTGCTATATAGTATTGATTTAACAAACAACAAATGGACTCGTGATGTTGTGTTTACAAATTCAAATTGGGGCTGGTATTCATTTTTTGGAGGTTCAGATGAAGGAAAGCCTCAATTATGGCATTTTTCATTTGCAGGTTATCATGCAATGAAAAGCCAAAAGATAAATTCTAATTGGAAAAACGAAAATATAGGTAGTTTGACACCAGATTGTGCAAACAAACAGTATTATTTACATGCAAATACTTTGTATGCTACCACAGCAAATGTGGATAGAATGCTACTTTCTAAAGAATTTTGTGATAATAACTATCAAGCAAACACATTTAAATCAGAAAAACCAATCAAGAAAGCTGCTGATTTTAGTTGGAGTGATTTAGCAGCTATTGCTCTCAATGCTAAAAACTTATGGGATATTGGAGAAGCTGTTTTTAGTGAGGATAGCGATTTATCAATTAGTGATGTTCTTACTAACTTAGTAAAATGCTTAATACAAGATGAAGCTAGTAATTTGTCTAGTGATCCTCGTATGTCAGCTATAATTACTGAAAGTATAAATACTGTTAGCAAACAAAAGGGAGTAAATCTAGATCCTAAAAATTTAGACCTAAAAGGTATAGCAATTGGTACATTACAAGGATATGTAATACAAGATTTAGAAAAACGGGGACATACCGATACTGCAAATCTTCTCAAAGCTACTTCATTCTTAAATTGTTTAACTAGCAAATGAAAACAAAACTAACCTACCTACTTCTACTCTTTGTCGTATTGAGTAGTTGTGAAGAACAAGACCCAGAGCTTTTTAATAAAGAGTTTTTAGGGCAAGATGGAGAATATACATTTGTAACTCCTGATCAATACACAGGTGTCCCCTCATCAAAACGGACTTCTTTTTTTTTGGATAAGTTCGATAATAATGTCAATAACTGGGGAACTGTTAATGATAATAATCTCTTTGTAAATATTGAAAGAGGAAATCTAATTTTTGAATCAAAAGGTCCAGCATATTTTACTACTATAACTAAGCCGTTTGATAAAAGCAAGGATTTTGAAATAGAAACCTCCATTAAAATAGTAACAGGAAATTCTTCACTTTCTGCTAATACAAATGGATTTGTTTGGTTTGTCGAAAGAACATCTAATAATCGTATTGCAAGTTTCAATAATTTTGTTTTTGATGACACCAGATTTTGGATAGGAAAGTATGAAAGCAATAACTATCGAAGTTGGCAAAATTGGACACAAAGTATAATCCGTTCTTATGGTAACTATAATAAACTTACCGTAAGAAAAATTCAAAATCAATATCACTTTTTTGTAAATGAACAGTTTATTTTATCTGTTCCTTATGAAAATAGGATAGGCGATAGAATAGGATTTCGAGTAAAAGACAAATGCAGACTTGAAATAGACTATCTAAAAATCGATTATATCAATTAGAAAAATCAAACGGCAAATACCGAAAAGCCAAAAAAACAGAGTGGGCAAAACACATAATCAAATACAACTATGGCAAAAGGAAAAATATGTCCTGACTGTGGACACTACATGGTCGCTATCAAGCACGAAGACCAACCCAAAGGAACGTATGTAACCTACGATTGTAGAAATACAAAAACAAACTGTGGGAAAATCAGAGTATTTGAAGAAAAATAATACTCTAACCTACAAAAAACTGTGAAAATTAAGGGGAGGGTAAATAAACTCTAAAAAAGTAGTAATCCTCATAAAACTCTATCTTTTTGAGATAGAGTTTTTTGTTTGTGTAAAAATTTCGTTCTTGTTTACCAAACTGAAAAGCCGTATTTTTGATAAAAAAATAATAAAACAATTCAAAAAATGAAAATAGGCGATAAAGTGCGTATGCTTTCAGGAACAGAAGAAGGCGTTATCACAAAAATCTTACAACACGGACAAGTAGAAATCGAAATCGAAGATGGTTTTGCTTTACCTATTATGGCTTCGGAAGTGGTCTTAATCAATAAACAAGAAGAAAAATATTTTGGTAAAAAATCGCCTGTTTCAGTCGTAGAAGAGGAGAAAAAACCACTTTTCAGACCGACCAAAAAAGCAAAAAAATCTACTGTCGGAGAAGGAATTTATCTTGCCTTTACTGATTTTAATGATAAATTATTGAATGTTTACTTGGTAAATAATATGGCTTATTCTATGCTCGTTACGGTAAGTGAACAGTTAGAAAATGGTCATGAAAAATATCTTTTTTCTGAGCAAATAGACAAAAAAAATGCACCAAGAATTCATAGATTAAGCAGAGAAGAATTTAATGATTGGAAACCTCTCATTATTAGAGCCATCTTTTTCAAAGAAGGAAATTTTGAACCTAAACAAACGCTGTTTTTTCAAATGGGTTTTAATAATTCTTTTTTCAGAATCAAACGAACTGCACCAGTTTTGGAAACAGAATCGTATCTTTTTAGAGTAGAAGGAAGAGAAATTCAGCCCGATTTGCCAGTCGAAAAGCCACAAGTTATTGATGCAGAGCAACTTAGAGAACGAATTATAGAAAATAGTTCGAAGGTTTCTCCTTACAAAACAGAAGCTCCACCCTCAGAAATTGACTTGCATATCGAAGAATTATCGCCAGACCATTACGACGTAATGACAAATGAGGCAATTATCACAATGCAGTTAGAACATTTTGAGATTTATTTGGATAAAGCATTGGCTGCCAATATGGAATCAATTATTTTTATTCACGGAATAGGAGTTGGAAAACTAAGACAAGAAATTCATAGAAGACTTAGTCAGCATCCACATGTAAAATACTATCAAGATGCTTATAAAGATAAGTTTGGCTATGGAGCTACAAAAGCAGTTTTTAAATAGTAGCGTACACTTTAGTGTGAGTAAATTGTACTGAATGCTTTAGCTTTCAAAAAAACAAAAACGAACTTTTTGATACCTCATTCAGTTACTTCTTTACCGTTGTCAGTGTCTCCACCGACGACTTCTAGACAAAAAAATTATAACAAAAAAATAGCAGTATGCACAACGAAACCCAACGACAAAAACAAGTTTCAAAAATAATTCAAAAAGATTTAGGCGAAATTTTCCAACTTCAAAATATAGGTAAAGATGCTCTAGTCACAATTACGGCTGTAAAATCGGCAGCCGACTTAGGACTTTGCAGAATTTATGTAAGTGTTTTTCCTCCTGTAAAACAATATGCTGTGATGGAAGAAATTGAGAAAAAAAGTAGCTTAATTCGTAGTGAAATAGGAAAACGTGTCAGACATCAATTTAGACAAGTTCCTCAATTAGAATTTTTCATTGATAAAACAGAAGAAGAAGCTGCTGAAATAGAACAACTTATCGATAGTTTGGATATTCCACCTGCTCCAAAAGAAGACGATGAAAACTACAAAGATTACAAAGATGAAGGAAGACTAAACGCCGACGATTTTTAAATGTAATTCTTATAGCGTACACTTTAGTGTGCGAAAAAAGTACCGAATGCTTTAGCTTTCGGAAAAAAATATCCATTTCAAAAAACTAAAATTTAGTTGAGAGGTGGATATTTTTTTTATTTTCATTGTATATTAACATTAGTTTTTAGTTTTTTTGGTCTTAATTTTAGACTATTCTAAACTGACTTTCTTATATTGTGGAACGATTAAAAAACACCAAATCACACTTACTCATTTTGAGTAAACTAAAGGTAATTCTTTAAAATCAAAAAGCAACTTAACAACTATTCAACTATGGAAAATACTAACTCCAACTTAGACGTAGATTTACATAATGAAATAAAAGATTTAATTGGTAAAGAAGAATTTATCGAAGCCACAAAGCTCAATAAATATCACATCGAATTATTTGCAGGTCTGCTGATGCATGCCTTAAAATTACAACAAGCAAATGACCTTTATAAAGCTATTGCTAACAATGAAGGACTTGAATTTTTGAAATCTTTCTTTGAATTTTTGAATATCAAAACGATTGTCAATGAACAAGAATTAGAGCGTTTTCCAAAAGAAGGAGCATTCATTACAGTTTCTAATCACCCTTTTGGGGTCATTGATGGACTTTTACTGATGCGTTATTTGGTAGAACAAAATAAAGATTTTAAAGTAATGGGAAATTTTCTATTAATGAAAATTGAACGTTTAGCCCCTTATGTAATTCCTGTAAACCCCTTAGAAAATCATCAAGATGCTTATTCTAGCATGGCTGGAATGAAGGCTGCACTTACTCAACTTCGTGATGGAAAACCGTTGGGTATTTTTCCTGCTGGCGAAGTGTCAAGTTATCAACCCGAACTAAAAACAATTTCTGACCGTCAATGGCAAATACCAGCTATTAAGCTCATCAAAAAAGCAAAAGTTCCTATTGTTCCCATTTATTTTCAAGGAAGTAATAGTCGTATTTTTCATTTGATTGGAAAGCTGCACCCACTTTTACGCACAGCTTCTATTCCTCGTGAAATGTTTAATAAAAAAGGTGAAGAAGTAAGAATACGAATTGGATATCCTATTTCGGTAAAAAGTCAAGAAGATTTTGAAGATATTGAGCGTTTTGGGCGTTTTTTGAGAGCCAAAACGTATGCTTTAGGTTCGACAATGGAAGTAAAAAAATTCTATTATCCTTCGTTTAAATTTCCTTCCAAACCTCAAGAAATTGTAAAAGAAAATCCAAAAGAAAAACTCATACAAGAAGTAGAAAAACTTAAAGAAGCTGATAAATTACTTTTCATTCAGCAAAATTATGAAGGTTATGTAGCCAATTCGAATCAAATTCCTACTATTTTGAGTGAAATTGGAAGATTGCGTGAAATTACATTTAGAGAAGTAGGAGAAGGAACTAATAAAAAAACAGATTTAGATGAATTTGATTTGTACTATCATCATTTGTTTATTTGGGACAAAGACGAGCAAAAAATTGTGGGTGCATATCGTGTAGGTAGAGGCGACAAAATTATGCGTCGTTTTGGTAAAAAAGGGTTTTATTTAGAAAGTCTTTTCAAGATGAGTGATGAATTTACGCCTTATTTAGAGAAATCATTAGAGCTTGGACGTTCATTTATTACAAAAGAATATCAACAAAAACGCTTACCTTTATTTTTACTTTGGAAAGGAATTTTATTTTTCTTACTCCAAAATCCTCAATATCGTTATTTCGTAGGACCTGTCAGTATTAGTAGTAATTATACAGAAGCATCAAGAACACTGATTGTACAATTTATTCAGCGTTATTTTTATGATGAAAAATTATCAAAATTAGTAGCTCCACGGAAAGAATTCAAGCCAAAACTAGATTTATTAGATACAGATGCACTCTTTGAAGGCGCACATGATTTGGCGCAATTAGACAAACTCTTGTGGGATTTAGAACCAAACCGTCATTCTGTACCTGTTTTACTCAAAAAATATATTCAACTCAATGCAAAAATTATTTCCTTCAATCTTGACCCCAAATTTAATAATGCGCTTGATGGTCTGATGGTTTTGGATATTAATGAAGTTCCAGCAGAAACGATTAAGAATTTGAATAAAGAAATGGAATTGCCTTCTTAAAATAACAACGATTGCTAAGGTTAAGGTTGGATTACCAACCATTATCAACGTCTTTTATATGAATTTTAAATTGAAAAGTGTCTTCAAAATTAGAGTAATTTTTAAGACACTTTTTTTGATTTTTTTCTTAGATAATCGTCTTACCGTTGTTGGTATCCCACCAACAACACAAAACCTACTTCAAAATATCATTACTAAGCATATCCAAAACGCCATCAATTTTAGCAGTAAGCTCTTCATTTTCAATAACATGACGATTTGCTAAAAATGAACCTTTAAAATAACTTACCTGCGTTTTCCCATTTTCATCTTCCCAAATAAGAATTTTCATAGGTAAATCTAATCCGATTGTAGAATTTAGTTTCATAAGCTGACTTCCTACTTGTGGTTTTCCAAAAATAAACAAACGAGTAGGACGAAGCTCTAAACCTGCATTTTTGGCTGCTTTATCGTGTTCTACTTTTGCAATGAGTTTAAATTCTTTTTCTTTGAGCAATTTCTCTAATTTCTCACTTGCTTTATCTACTGCAATACTGCTTTCTTTTGTTTGTAAATCAGCTAAATTACTTTCTAATTGTAATTTGTGTAATTGAGGTTCTTCTATATCTGATATGCTAATTTTATCTAAAAGTGCATTCATTTTTTCCTCTAATTTTGGAAGCATAATTTCATAGCGATTCATCAAAATAGAAGCATTATTATAAATTACTTTTGTTGTTCCATTGTCATCATAAACGAGCATTTTCATAGGCAAATCTATTGCAACAGCTTGATTTTGCTGCATGAGCCCAGTTCCTGCCTTTGGATTTCCAAAAATAATCAAACGACTTTCCAGAATTTCAATTTCTACGCCTTTTGCAGCTTCTGAATGATTTATTTCTGCACTGATTTTGAGATTCTTGTTTGCTTCAATCGCTGATTTGATAGAAGTATAAACTTCATCAACAGATTTAGAATAATTTTTTTGAACAAAAGGCATCTGACTGACTGCCATTTCAGTTTCATCAAGAATCATTGTTGTCGTATCAGTTCCTAGACCTATACTTTGAAGAGAATCGGAAGATGAAGTCCCTGTATCTGCTTTTTTAGTATCGTTACAAGACGAAAAAAGTAGAATAGAAGAAGCACAAAGAAGAATAAAATAATTAAAAATAATTTTCATGATTTTTATTTTTTAAATGTGTATTTTAATATAATTGGCATTATTTTTTAGTAGTGTGATAAAATTAACTTCGCTGTTCTTCGAAATGTGTTTGTTACTTTTCTATGTTATTTAATTTAAAGATGATTTATTCTTACAAGATGTATTTTCCTTCTCTGTCTTCTCTGCAACTCTGTGTTTAATAAAAATAG